>Ga0315903_10000222_pt1 | contig 85141 bp, 85 predicted proteins | sample LakEriMetagenome_7_FD_203524 | JGI IMG/M metagenome (GOLD analysis project Ga0315903, IMG submission 203524) | Freshwater fungal communities from buoy surface, Lake Erie, Ohio, United States - Buoy 2 MA119 | ecosystem: Environmental > Aquatic > Freshwater > Lake | place: USA: Lake Erie, Ohio... | reverse complement strand
AACTTCAACCTGCCGAAGTTTGGCGACGATCTCTTCCGCCTTGTGCCTTTTCCTAGCCATGCGCATTCCTCCTCAAGGCTCATAAGCCATACATCAGGGAGGACCACTTTTCAGGGGGCAGGCCACTATGACGACAGGAAATATCGAATGCTGAACATCATCGACGAGTTCACGCGCGAATGCATCGCAATCCGGGTCAACCGAAGTCTGAAGGCGATGGACGTCATCGGCGTGCTGTCGGACCTGTTCATCCTACGAGGCGTTCACGGCCACATTCGATCTGATAATGGCCCCGAATTCATCGCCAAGGCTTTGCGAGACTGGATCGTCGCATTGGGGGCGAAGACGGCCTACATCATGCCGGGCAGCCCTTGGGAGAACGGCTATTGCGAGAGCTTCAACTCAAAGCTGCGCGACGAGCTTCTAAACGGTGAAATCTTCTACACGCTCAATGAAGTCCGGATTGTCATCGAGAGTTGGCGACGACACTACAACACCCTCCGGCCTCACTCATCGCTGCATTACAAGCCACCGGCCCCGGAAGTCCTGCAGTGGCCGGCTGCGAAACCCCAACCAGCTTCGCCGGCCACCTCGGGATTGAAGTCGAGTCCAACGATACGCTAATAAAAACTGGATCACCTTATAGGGTCTGGCCAACCAAGGAGTCTCTTTAGAAGGGAGTTGCCTTTTGAAGCAGATTGGTTGAACTTTTGTTCAGAAAGATCTTCCGAATGCTTGAAATAGCCATGTCGAGACCAGCCAAAAACACTCTGGCCAATACGATTGTGTCGAAATTGACCCAAGACATCGTCTCTAAACGGATTGCTCCGGGCACTTCCTTGGATGAAACGCGCTTAGGACAACAATTCGGCGCGTCCCGAACACCGATACGTGAGGCTTTTCGGCAGCTGGCGGCCAGCGGACTCATTGAACTACGTCCTCATCGCGCTCCATTAGTAGCCATGGCGGACGTTATGAGACTGCGTGAAATGTTCGATGTCATGGCCGAACTGGAAGCGCTCTGCGCCCAAGGCTGCTGCACGCATATGAGCGCCGCCCATCGCCATGAGCTTGAAAGCCACCATCGCGCCATGGCGCTTTTCGTGCGCAACAGCGATGTAGCCGCCTATCGCCACGGGAATATGGTTTTCCACGGCCTGATCTATGATGGGACGAATAATACCTATCTCAAACAACTCGCCCTAATGACGCGCGAGCGCCTTGCACCCTATCGGGGTGTTCAATTGGAAGCTCCCGCTCGTCTCGCGCGCTCCTATGCCGAACATGAAGAGATTGTTACAGCCATTTTGCGAGGCGACCAGATCGGGGCGGGCGGCGCCATGCGCCAGCACCTCGCCATTACTCAGGAAACGCTGGAGCAGCTTGCTGCATAATAAATAGCCTAATTTTTAGGCAGATATTATAAACTGCATACAATTTGTCATCATTGCACCCCCCTTTCCGCTGGACGCAAATCATCAAAACGCTGATTTATAATGTCTTTTTTTAAAGGTAGGTGGAAAGAGCGATGGCACGCTCGTTGCATTGCCTTGTCCTGAAAAGGACGCCTACATGACGGAACTCTCTTTTGATATTGCCAGCCTGCATGATTTTTATGCCATGGGGGGCAACCCTGAGCATGTGATCGCGCTCTCTCATCAGCGGCTGGCGGCGGCAGCAGATCCAGGCATTTTCATTCATCTCCTTCCTACATCTGATACACGTGCGACCGCCCTAGCTTTGGGCAAATTCGATCCGGTCAGCAAGCCGCTCTGGGGCATCCCTTTTGCGGTCAAGGACAATATTGATGTCGCCGGCCTGCCGACGACTGCCGCCTGCCCAGATTTCGCTTTTCAGCCCTCAGTGCATGCGCCAGTTGTCGCGCGCCTTCTAGAGGCTGGCGCCATCCTAATCGGCAAAACTAATCTCGACCAGTTCGCCACCGGGCTTGTGGGCGTGCGAACGCCCTACCCCGCGCCGAAAAATCCCTTCGATCCGGAGCGCGTGCCCGGTGGCTCAAGCTCGGGTTCGGCCGTCGCCGTTGCGCGCCGTTGCGTCAGTTTTTCGCTGGGTACAGATACGGCGGGTTCGGGCCGCGTGCCCGCCGGCCTCAACAATCTTGTGGGATTAAAACCATCACTCGGCGCCCTGTCGACGCGTGGCGTGCTCCCCGCCTGCAAAACGCTCGACTGCGTCTCTATTTTCGCCCTCAATGTCGCCGATGCGCGGCGCGTCTTCGATCTCGTTGCGCATTTCGACGCGCAAGATCCCTATTCGCGCCCGTTCGTCGCGCATGACGGAAAAGTTCGCATGCTGGGCGTGCCGCGCCAGCAAGATCGTCTTTTCTTCGGTGATCGCGCGGCCGAAAGAGCCTATGAAAAGGCTTTGTCGGACATGTCCCGCGCTGGACTTCCGATGCGCGAAATAAACATGAGCGATTTCTTTGCAGTTGCACAACTGCTTTATGAAGGCCCATGGGTGGCCGAGCGGCGCGCTGCGATCCGTGCCTTTATGGATAAAAAGCCTGAAGCCCTGTTCCCCGTCACACGGAACATTATCTCAAGCGCGGATCTTTTCAGCGCGACCGACATGTTCGAAGCGTTTTACAAGCTGCAGGCGCTGCGGCGCGCGACGGAGAAAATCTGGGACGAGATCGATGCGCTCGTCGTCCCGACGTCGCCGATTGCACCGAAGGTTGTGGATCTTGAGGCCGATCCGATCGGCCCCAACAGCCGTCTCGGCACTTACACCAATTTCGTCAATCTGCTCGACCTTTGTGCGCTCGCCGTGCCCGGTCCCTTCCGCAGCGATGGAATGCCGGCAGGCACAACCTTGATTGCCCCCCGCGGCCATGACCGGATCCTGACCGATCTGGGTGCGCGGATTTTCGGTGGAACTGGCGGATTTGACGCGCATCGTGGGAGCACCGCGGCATGAATATCGCGATAAAAAACGACAAAATAGAGATCGTCGTCGTCGGCGCGCATCTCTCGGGTATGTCGCTCAACCATGAATTGACCTCGCGCGGCGGCATCCTTTCGCGCAAAGCAAGAACTGAAAACTCTTATCGCTTCTTTTGTCTTGCCGGCGGTCCGCCCAAACGCCCCGGCCTTTTGCGCATTGCGGCAGGCGAAGGCCACGCCATCGAAACAGAAGTCTGGACCCTCCCACCCGCAGGCTTCGGCGATTTCGTCGCCACAATCCCTGCACCGCTTGGCATTGGCACGATCCTGCTGGCCGACGGAACGCGGCCGAAAGGCTTTCTTGTCGAGCCCGAAGGCCTTGCAGGAGCACAGGACATTTCCGCATTTGGCGGCTGGCGCGCCTATATGACCGCTTTGACCGCAGCCGTCGCGCCATGACGCCTGCATCTGAAGTTTACTGAGAGGAGAGAACCATGCTGACACGTCGTAATGCATTGACCATTGCCGGCGCAGGACTTGGCACCATTGCCATGCCGGGCATTTTACGCGCGCAGGCGCCACGCACGGTGAAAATGGGTTCGCTCCGCCTGATCCATTCCATGCCGCCGCATTTCTATTCGAAGTTTGCGCCGGACAATATCAAGATCGAGATTGTCAATTTTGACTCGCCCACCGATGGCAAGAACGCCGTGGTGACGCGCTCGGTCGATTTCGGCGCCTTTGGCATTGCCGCCGCCATTCTTGGCGCAGCTGCGGGCGAACCGGTCGTGGTTGTCGGCGGATTCTCCAACCGCGGCATGGGCATCATTTCCAAAGCCGGATCCGACATCAAGAGCGTGAAAGATCTGCGCGGCAAGAAGGTAGGCATCTGGCCGGGCTCGACGCAGGAAGTCTTCGTCATGGAGCGCATGCGCATGGAAGGACTGACCATGCGCGATATCTCCTCCATTCGTGTGCCCTTCGGCGAAATGCACGCCATGCTCGTGCGCGGCGAGATCGATGCCTATGTCGGCGCTGAACCCGGCCCCGGCCTGTCGCTCACCTCGGGCGCCGGGCAGCTTGTCGAATATCCCTATGGCACGGCCATGGGCGGCCTGAACATGATTTTCGCGACATCCGAAGATGTGGTGAAAAAAGATCCGGAGCTGGTCAAGACCATGCTCATGATTCACAGAAAGGCCACCGAATATATGATGGCCAACAAGGCGGAAGTCGCCGAAATGACCGTCAAGATTCTCGGTGCCAACAAGGCGGCGGTCGAGAATGCGCTGGCGGCCAATAATGTCGAATATATCTGGAAACTCGACGACACCGTGCTCGGCCAGGCCCGCACTTATGCAAACCAGATGCTGGAGCTGAAGCAGATCCGTTCGCTGCCGGCCGCCGGCTTCCTTAATCCCGCATTCTCCAACGCGATTGCCTGACAAGCCTTTGCGTCGGCGCGCAATCACGTGCGCCGGCGCTTCCCTTGAGAAAGCACATCCGATGACGACGATGGAAACAAACAGTTTGGCGGCAGCAGCACAGGAAAGGCCTGCGCCCCCGTCCAAGCAACCGTCCCGACATGATACAAGCGCGCTTCTTCATCGCGGCAAGGCTTTTGTCTATGCGCTGATCGTTCCTGCCGCATTGCTCGCCTTCTGGCATATCGCAACCACGCAACGCTGGACGCGTCTCATCCCGACACCCGCAGAAACGGCAGAATATATGGTCGATTTCGCCGTTGGCGGCATTTACAACGATGCCTTCTCAGCTACGCTTTTGACCCATCTCTCTGCATCAATCAGTCGCGTCTATGGCGGCTTTGCTCTTGCGGCGTTAGCTGCTCTCCCGCTTGGCATTCTGATCGGTCGTGTGCCCTTCGCTCGCATGACGCTCGATCCTTTCTTCCAGCTCATGCGCCCCATTCCCGTCACCGCCTGGCTGCCGCTTTCGATGATCCTTTTCGGTCTGGGCTCGCGCTCAGCCTTCGCGCTGGTCTTTCTCGGTGCCTTCTATCCGATCTTGCTCAATACGATTTTCGGCGTGAAAAATGTCGATCCTAAATTGTTCGAGGCTGCTTCCATGCTCGGCTGTCGCGGCAAGGCGCAATTCTACCGCGTCGTTCTGCCTGCCGCCCTGCCCTCGATCTTCAACGGCCTACGGCTGGGATTAGGACTGGCTTGGTTTGTCATTGTCGTGGGCGAAATGACCGGCGTACCGCAAGGTCTTGGGGCCATCATCATGGACGGACGCACATTGTCGCGCACCGAACTTGTTATCTGCGGAATGATCGTGATCGGCATTGCCGGTTATATTTCCGACCGTATCATCCTTGCCATCGGCAATCGCTTCCTGCGCTGGAGCCCAAATCATGCTAGCCAATAGCATTACGCCCATTCTTGAGATCAAAAACGTCTCGAAAGAATTCATGCTGCAGGGACAGTCTATCCATGCTGTTTCCAATGCCAATCTGACGATTCACCAGGGCGAATTCGTGTGCATGATCGGCGCATCCGGCTGCGGAAAATCGACGCTCTTGCGTATTATGGCGGGCTTTGAAGCGCCAACATCCGGCGAGGCGTTGATGTGGGGCGTGGGGATCGAAGAGCCCGATCCGCGCCGCGGCATGGTGTTTCAGGACTATGCTCTGTTTCCCTGGCTCACCGTTCGAGAGAATATCGGTTTCGGTCCGCGTTCTCAGGGGCGCCCGAAGGCGGAGGTGCGCGACACATGCGAACGTTTCATCGACATGGTTGGTTTGCGCAAATTTGCCGATGCTTATCCTCACCAGCTGTCTGGCGGCATGCGCCAGCGAGTCGCCATTGCGCGCGTGCTTGCTAATGATGCCGAAGTCGTTTTGATGGACGAGCCCTTCGGTGCGCTCGATGCCATGACGCGCGAACGCCTGCAGGAAGAATTGCTGGAAATCTGGCAGAGGACGAAGCTCACTGTCATCTTCGTCACCCATGCCATCGAAGAGGCCATCTATCTCGCGGACCGCATTGTCGTCATGTCGCCGGGGCCCGGAAGGATTGAAAGCGATAATCACATTGAATTGGCGCGACCACGCGACATGACATCGCCGGAGTTCAACGAGATCCGCCGCATGCTCTCTGCGCGCCTGCATAGCCATCATTCCAAAAAGGCCGCCTGATGCGTCCCGAGCAAAGATTGTCCTATGCCGCGCCGGCTGACCGTCCGAAACTTACTCTGGCCGACGGCAAAAAGGTGATCGTCTGGCCCGTAGTGAATGTCGAGAACTGGCTCATCGACAATCCCATGCCGCGACAGGTGCTTGTCGCACCGACCGGCGCTGTGCTGCAACCCGATCTCGCCAATTGGGGCTGGCATGAATACGGCATGCGGGTTGGCTTCTGGCGTCTGCATGAAGTTCTGGCAAAACGAAACATCAAGGCAACACTGTCGATCAATGGATCGGTCTGCGATGCCTATCCACGTGTTGCAAGCGCAGCTCTGGATACCGATTGGGATTTTATGGGTCATGGCCATGTGCAAGTGCCAACCCATCGCGTCGCTGACGAGGCAGCGATGATCCGCCAGACAGTCGAGCGCATTCGCGCCTTTACCGGAAAAGATTGTGTTGGTTGGCTCGGACCGGGACTGACGGAAACACTCGATTCACCTGATCATCTTGCCGCTGCCGGCATTCGATATACGGCCGATTGGGTGATCGACGATCTTCCCTGCAAACTCGCCACGAAACACGGTCCACTTTACACCTTGCCCTATACAGTCGAGCTAAACGACATTTCCGTCAATATGATCCAGCATCATGGCGGGAATGAATTGCGCGACCGCGTACGACGTACGGCCGAGCGTCTAGCGCGCGAGGCCGAGGCGACGCAAAGCGTGAAAATCATGTGCATTGCGGTGCATTGCTATATTTCAGGCGTTCCCCATCGCATCGATTCATTCGAAGCCCTTTTGGACGATCTGCAATCGAGACCGGACATTGTCTTCATGAAGGGTGAAGACGTTTTGAGCTGGTACCTGAACCAGACTTCTTAAGGCTTTCATCTTCAAACCGATCGACCGCAACAAGAGCAAAGATCATCGGTGAACCTCCGTAGCGCCATCGGAATGAACAGGTAGCTTACAATTTTTTCAAGGAGCCTCTCGACATGAAAGCTATCGTCGAACGACTGCCGATGCGCGATCCTGCCGATCTTTCGGCGCTCAAGGCAGCATTTTCGACAGGCCGCCTTGATCCGCGTGGGATTGTTGCCATTCTGGCCAAGACCGAAGGCAATGGATGCGTCAACGATTTTACGCGCAGCTATGCAACTCTTGCGATGAAAATGGCTCTGGCTGAGGCGACCGGCCTTGCACTAGATGAGATTAGCGCGCGCGTCGCTTTCGTCATGTCGGGCGGAACGGAGGGCGGGCTCAGCCCTCACATGATCGTCTTTGCAATTGCTGCCGATGATACAAACGCGTCTCTGAATGAAAAACGCCTCGCCATTGGCGTTGGCCTCACGCGCGAATTTACTCCATCCGAAATTGGTCGGAAGGCGCAAATTGTCGAAACGGCAGCGGCTGTCAAAAGTGCAATGGACAAAGCGGGAATCATCGATCCTACCGACATTCATTATGTTCAGGTCAAATGCCCGCTGCTGACGGCCGAACGCGCGCAAGGGCAAGATGTTGTTTGCGTCGACACTTATGAATCGATGGGCTATTCGCGTGGCGCCTCGGCGCTTGGCGTTGCCCTGGCGCTCGGCGAAATCGATGCGACGAAAATCGGCGACAGGATGATCTGCAAGGATTGGTCGCTGCACTCGCGTGTGGCCAGCACGTCTTCCGGCATTGAATTGATGCGTAATGAAATTATGGTTTTGGGAAATTCCGCCCAATGGAGTGGCGACCTCGCCATCTCTCACCGCGTCATGAATGATGGAATCGATTCGCTTGCCCTCTGGGACGCACTCAAAGATCTCGGCCTGAATGGACATGGCCAGCTCGACGACAAGGCCAGAAACTCGATCGCTGCCGTGCTTGCTAAAGCCGATCCGCCGCATGGCAGCACGATCCGCGGTGCGCGTCATATCATGCGCGATGACAGCGATATCAATGCCACGCGCCATGCGCGCGCACTTGTTGGCGGCGTGCTGGCCGGGATTGTCGGCGACACCAGGCTTTTTGTCTCCGGCGGAGCTGAGCATCAGGGGCCCGATGGCGGTGGCCCGGTGGCCGTCATCGCTAGATGCGAGACAATCTGAGCGCGGACGGCAAGACAAAAATTCAGGACCATGTCCATGAGCCACAACGATCAAGACATTGAAAATCTGGTTGCCGTTATGGCGGGCATGCTTGGCATCGACCTCGCAGAGGCCAATGCGGCATTCATTGCCATGCATCTGAATATTGCCTTCCAGCTCTCGTCAGCTTTTATCGATTTTCCGCTCGATGATGAAACAGATCCTGCGCCGGTGTTCACGCCATGACGCGCGATCCCTGTTCGATGAATGCGAATGAGGTCGCCGCAGAAGTCAAAAATGGCTCATTAACCGCGCGCGAAAGTGTAGACGCTTGCGCAGCGCGGATAACGGCGCAAAATCCAACCTTGAATGCTTTTACTGCAACATGTCTCGAAAGAGCATCACGCCGGGCAGCAGAGATTGACGCACGACGCGCGCAGGGCAAGTCGCTGGGGCCGCTGGCAGGTGTCGTCTTCGGTGTGAAAAACCTGTTCGACATAGAAGGATTGCCAACGCTCGCCGGCTCGAAGATCAATCTGTCCCATCCGCCGGCCAAGGCGGATGCGACGCTCATCCAAAAACTTGAAAATGCCGATGCCATTCTGATCGGTGCCCTGAACATGGGTGAATATGCCTACGATTTTACCGGCGAGAATGCGCATCATGGACATTCCCGTAATCCCCACGATCCTGCGCATATGTCGGGCGGGTCTTCGGGCGGCTCGGCAACCGCCGTTGCCTCAGGCATGGTCCATCTCTCGCTCGGTTCGGATACGAATGGCTCGATACGTGTGCCTTCCTCTTTCTGCGGCCTGTTCGGCCTCAAGCCGACCTATGGCCGCCTGTCGCGCGCGCAGACCTTTCCTTTCGTATCCAGCCTCGATCATATGGGCGCATTCGCCCGCTCCATTTACGATCTGGCTATCGCCTATGACGCCATGCAAGGTTTCGATGCAGCAGATTCCGTGCAGGCACGCCGTCCCGTCGAGCCCGTTGCGGAGATTGTGAACGGCAATATCGAGGGCATCCGCATTGCGAAAGCCGGCGGATATTTTGCAAAAGGCGGCGATCCTGCCTGCTTTGCTGCTGTTGAGCGTGTCGCGTCGGCTTTTGGCGTGACCCGCACGGTCGAACTGCCGGAGGCCCATCGCGCTCGTGCAGCCGCGTATGTTATCACTATGGCCGAAGGTGCGGCTTTGCATCTGCAGCGTCTGCGCACAGAATGTGGCGATCTCGATCCGGATGTACGCGACCGATTGATTGCCGGCGCAATGTTTCCCGCCGCCCTTGTCGTTAAAGCGCAGAAATTCAGACGCTGGTTTCAAGCCTCCGTCGCGGCGCTATTTTCCGAGGTTGATGCAATCATAGCGCCAGCCACGCCCTGCCGGGCTCCGCGCATTGGCCAGAAGACGATGATGCTTGATGGCGCGGAAGTGGCTGTGCGGCCTAATCTCGGCATTTATACGCAGCCTATTTCTTTCATCGGACTTCCAGTTGTCAACGTGCCAATTTGGAGCCCGGATGCGTCTTTGCCCATCGGCGTGCAAATCATCGCGCCACCCTGGCGTGAGGATACTGCCCTGAAGATAGCGTCCGCTCTTGAGCGCGATGGAATCGCGCATTCTCCAGTGGCAGATTTTGATCGATCATAAAAGGACTTCAAAAAATGGAAATCGACCTTCCCGATGTTCTCGCTGAAGTGAGCGCACAATTTTCGAAATATGAACAGGCTCTTGTGACGAATGATGTCGAGGCACTCGACTCCTTCTTTTTAGACGATGAAAGATCCATACGCTACGGGGGTGGCGAGAATTTATATGGTTATGTGCAGATCAAGGCATTTCGCGCAGCACGCTCGCCCGCAGGCCTCGCCCGAACGCTCCAGCAAACAATGATTACGAGTTACGGCCGCGATTTTGCAATTGCATCGACCCTGTTCCATCGAGAATCATTTCCTGGGAAAATCGGCCGTCAGATGCAGAGCTGGGTGCGTATGGATAACGGATGGCGCATCGTTGCCGCCCATGTCAGCATGATTGAAGATCCCACAAAAACAGGATGAGAGCCTGATAATCGAATACTTCAATCGAATACGCGAGTGATTTTGAGATTATCTGCACCTTAATAGGCAAGGTTCTGTTTCATGCCGTACCGGATATTGGCGCTATCGCGACGTGTCCGACCCCTTAAAGCTGAGCCATTATTTTGGTTCCGAAAGGGGGTATTTGGGATGGCTCGAAAGTGGCATTCCGACGAGGACTACCTGAAGATTTCACTGCTCTGGCAATCCAGCATGATCGCTGTGGCTATAGTCGGATCACGGCGATGCCGCGGAACCGGGTCTGGTGGGTGACTCCAATCGGCCGGCCCGGATCTGAAGACGCGATGTGCACGAGGTCTCGTCCAAATATTCAAAGTTTCTTCAACCATGTCCAAGAATGTATTGTTATCTGACTAGACTTCCTCCTTGTTCTGAGCATTCCTATTTCCGTCGCGACTGACCTGATTTAAAGCGACGAGCCCCGTGAGTTCTGATCCGGGGCTTGCCCCAGTGGGGGCGATGGCGTTCGCCCGTTTTTTAACCAAGGGGCTCGTCATGTTGGTGAAGGTCAGCAAAATCCAAAAAAAATTTCTACTCGTTGCAGCGCAACGCAAGGATCGTTGCATTGCGACATCGCGATCGCTTGCGTCCTCGCCCGTTTCGGCTGCGATAACTGATTTGATTGCGCAGGGCTTGATCGTTGAGGCTGTCGCTAAGAACGACGCTCTTGTCTGGCGGCGGGATCGGGACGAGGGAGCGGCGCTTGGACTCAAACTCACTGCAGCTGGCCGCAAGCTCGCCGTCCAACTGATAGCTTCCCCGGATACCACGGTCGGGAACGAGCAAGGCGACGACGCGCGTAACTTTAAAGCTGTGGGTCGAATCCTGAAGGCGCGCACACGCAAGGCGGGTTCGAGCAAAGGATCCGCTGAGTCCGCAGAAGCCAGGATCCAGGGCGCTCGTGACCCTCAGCCTTTTCGATCCCCCGATATTCGTTCTGCCGGCGATGTGCCTGCGCCGCGCAAGAACACAAAGGAGGCGACTTTAATCGAGCTCTTGAGCGAGGAGTCCGGGAAGAGCGTTCAGGAGCTTGCTGCGGCCATGAACTGGCTGCCGCACACGACGCGGGCGGCGCTTACGGGCTTGCGCAAGCGCGGCGTCCATCTACTGCGTGAGCGGGCGGAGGGCGCGGCGGTCTCTGTCTACAGGATTGAGGTTAGGCGAGGCGTTCAGAACCCTGCGGTAGGCCATGAAGAGAGGCTCAGGGCCTAGGGCTGATCCTGACGTGGCGGGTCTCTTGCGAGCAACCTCGAATGATTGCGCTCAGTCCTTCTGGGGCTCTGCTTGGCGCAACGCCTTCGCATTGCGCCAAAGGCCGAGTGCGCAACCTACAAGTATGCCTGCCTCTACTTTTTGGCTCCAGTTCGAGATGGGAAACTGCGATGGACGTTTCTGAACGCGTTCAGGCGATCGAAGCCCGACTGTCTGAACTCGAAGCCCTTGATCTCCCGTTATTGCGGAAGGAATGGCGCAAGCATCTGCGGCGTGAGCCTCCGCGGTTGAGCCGGGACCTCACGCTCCGGGCGCTCGCCTACGCGATCCAAGAGGAGGCGTTTGGCGGGCTGTCGCGGCAGGCCGCCAAAAGGCTTCAAGGATCAATCGCGGACGACGGGGAGGGGCTAAGTGCGCCTTCGCGTGCATCGAGGCTCAGCGCAGGGGCAAGGCTCGTGCGCGAGTGGAGAGGGCGACCGCACAGCGTCGAGGTTCTCGATCGAGGGTTCCTCTATGAGGGCGTGATCTACAAATCTCTGTCGGAGGTCGCCCGCCGGATCACGGGAGCCCATTGGTCGGGCCCGCGGTTCTTCGGCCTTTCGAAGCGCCAAAGTTTTGCTGCCCAATCTCCCCCTCCATCGTTGAGTGGAGCAGATGCTGGTTCGCACTCTTCGGATCCGCTTAATGCCGGAAGGATCCCAGACAGGGCACGGCCCGCTCGGCGCGTAGACCTCTTTCTTGGCGCGGCGGGCTCTGCAGGCCCGCCGCTTTCAGGTTCACTTGTTTCAGCCTCCACGGTGAAGGAGGCCGGTCATGACTGACGTTTTGCCTGCTGCTAGTCATCGGAGGGGAGCTCCTTCGACCGCCACGACCGCAGTCGCCCGGAAGAGGGTTCGCTGCGCCATTTACACCCGCAAGTCGTCCGAGGAGGGGTTGGAGCAGGAGTTCAACTCTCTCGACGCCCAGCGCGAGGCTTGCGAGGCCTATATCAAGAGCCAGCGCCAGGAGGGATGGATCGTCCTTTCCACCCTCTATGACGATCCGGCCTATTCTGGCGGCAATATGGAACGCCCGGCGCTCAAGCGCCTTCTGGCCGACATCGACGCCGGCCTCATCGACAATGTGGTCGTCTACAAGGTTGATCGCCTCACGCGCTCGCTCGCCGACTTCGCCAAGATCGTGGAGGCCTTTGACGCACGAACCGTCTCCTTCGTCTCGGTCACCCAGGCGTTTAACACGACCTCCAGCATGGGCCGGCTGACCCTCAATGTTCTCCTGTCATTCGCCCAGTTCGAGCGCGAGGTCACAGGCGAGCGCATTCGCGATAAGATCGCCGCCTCCAAGAAGAAGGGCATGTGGATGGGCGGCCTTCCCCCGCTTGGCTACGACGTCCGGGACCGCAAGCTCATCGTCAACGAGCCCGAAGCCGAAACCGTCCGCCATATTTTTAGACGCTATTGCGCACTCGGCTCCGTGCGAGCACTCCAGCACGAACTGGAGACGGGCAATCTGCGCAGCAAGCAGCGCGTGGCGTCAGATGGGACGCCTTATGGCGCAAAACCCTTTTCCCGGGGCGCCCTTTATCAATTGCTGCAAAACCGTCTCTATCTTGGCGAGATCACCCATAAGGGCGCCTCTTACCCCGGCGAGCATCAGGCTGTCCTTGATCCTGAACTCTGGGAGGCTGCCCAACGTCATCTCCAGACGAACCGTGTCGAGCGTAATGGAGGGAGGGGCTCTCGAGATTTTAAACCTCTCACCGGGATCTTGTTTGACGCAGGTGGCGCTACGATGAGCCCATCGCACGCCGTGAAGAAGGGCGTGCGCTATCGCTATTACGTGTCGCGCTCGCTCATCCTCGACAGGCAGCAGGAGACCTCATCCGGCCAGCGGATCCCGGCGCCGGCCTTGGAGGCTTTGGTCGTCGAGCGGATCGCGGGCCTCTTGCGAGAGCCCAAAGCGGTCCTCGACGCCTTGCCCGCATTCTACGGAGGAGCGACGCGGCAGCAGACGATTCTTCGCAATATACCAGTGGTCAGAGGAGTCCTTGAGCAAAATCCAAATCAAGCGTGGCGAGTTCTGCGATCGCTTCTCCTGCGGGTTCAGGTCCACCCGAACCAGATCGAGATCGACCTCAGCAGAGCGCAGCTCGCCAACCTCTTGATGCATGCGCAAGATGATGATGCGAGCCTTCCGGCTAACTTATTGCGGCCTATGCAACGCGCTCTTGCCGGAGAGGATCGCGCATCAGAAAATTTAAGCGGCGATCCCATAATCATGGACGACGTCGATGATGAACCTGACGACGTTCTGAAACTCATCATGCCCGCGCAACTCAAGCGCACGGGCAAGGAACTAAAGTTCGTCATTCCGGGCGCTCCAAGCTCCAATGAACCAGACGCCTCCTTGGTTCGACTTCTAGTTCGAGCGAAGGCGATCCAGACCGAAATGGAAGCTGCCGCCTCAGCGACGATCGAGGAGATCTCAAAGCGCCAAGGCGTCACCGCCTCCTACGCCGCGCGCCTCGTTCGCCTTAACTATCTTGCGCCCGACATCGTCGAGGCGATCCTCGCGGGCGCACAACCCGCCGATCTCACCGCCAACAAGCTCATGAAGGACACGCGCTTTGCCCCGTCCTGGCGCGAGCAGCGAAGGACGTTAGGGTTTGAGGCGCGTTGATCAAGGGGTGGCTCTTTAGCTCGTATACGCGCCCACGGTCTTATTCAGAGGAGGAGACAGCGCAAATTCTCGTTAATTTTAATTATAACACAGCTGCGACCGATTTTGGGTCGAAGATCCAGATGACCGCTTTTCAAAGATTTTGTGGGGTCGGCGAGGGAGTGACTAGCCCTATTCATCTAATCTTGCCTAACTTATGGCCTGCTACAGATAAATTGAAATTTGCTGGTTTCAGTTGTCTCTATTGTGGTTTTACCGATCACCTTGCCCCTTTTTTAATCTAATCCCATCGCTTCTACAAACGCGCGACGCACCTCATTCGGCTGGCCGTAATTAAAAACGAAGTCCTTTAAGCTGCGTGAAAGAATGGGGTCAGCCTGCATCTGCTCAAGCGACATGCCAGAGCGCAATTTCCCCGACCCATCAGGCAGCTTCACATTCACATTCATCGCGGGATCTCGAATGAGCCCTTTAGGATCCTCCCCACGCGCCACCCTCTCCATATCTTCAAACCATTGCTTGCGGATCATAATGATGCCGCGGTCGCTTGCGCCCAAATGTTCCTGCGTCCGATCCGCAATAGCGCCCTGGCCAACCCAGGCGATAATGTCCTGATTGATGATATGGCTCGAGATCCAGCGCCCAGTCGATGGATCTTTGATAGGGCTTTCCCAAGAGGGAATCGCCTTTTGTTCGTAGGGCTGTCGCTCAATCGGGACCTGATTGAAAGCCCATACGACGCTCAGCATGTTCTCGTCATCAATAGGCACTCGCCATTCAAAGTGGTCTCCGAGAAAAAAGCCATTTGGCCAGAGACAGACGCGCCCAATGGTCCACAGGGGACTGTTTTCACTTTGGCCTTCGGTGACTCGTTTATAAACAAAACCAAACTCAAACTCTTCAAAATCTACCTTCAAATGTGTTGGCGCGTATGGCCCAAGCGACCCCTTCAGGCGTGTGCTCCAATTCGCATGCATCCACTCAAAATGAACAGGATCGATAGAATTCTCCTGAGCTTGCACCCAATTGCAAGGAACATGGGAGAATACGATTTGTCGAAAACCGTTTGTGCGATTAAAGGCCTCCCAATCAGGGCACTGCGGCGCTGGAGAAGGGCCAAGATAGGCCCAGAGCAGCCCGGCTCGTTCCTGAACAGGATAAGCCTTGATCTTGACTTTATCGCGAAAGCGGGCTTCAGGCCGTATCACGTCTTCAAAAGGTTGATGGACGCAGGCGCCGGTCTCATCAAACTGCCAGCCGTGGTAATTGCACCTCAGGCCGCATTCCTCGACAAATCCGTAGGATAAGTCCGCCCGTCGATGAGGACAGTGTTTGTCGACCAGCCCATAAGAGCCGCTGAGGTCCCGGTATAGAACCAGATCTTCGCCGAGTAAGCGCACGGGACGCACGGGATCACGCATGAGCTGATCAACGGCGGCGATCGGGTGCCAATAGCGCCGAAGCAATTCGCCCATCGGCGTGCCTTTGGTCGTTTGCGTCAGCAATTGATTTTTTGCACTGCCGAGCATGACGCCTCCTCCCTCGTTCGGCTCAGGTTCACGGCTGAGACGAGCCGACTGACATGTGTTTTTTGTCTACGCCTTACAGCGTATTCTCAAGGGTTAACAAGGCGAATGGTTTGCTGTAAAGTCTGTTTTAGAGACGCTTGAGCGTCCGTCGGCGGGGGATGACGTCTCACCGCCCGCTCTGGGGGAAATTTTTGATGTTGCGCTTCATGTTGGGACGCATCTTGATGCTCCTCCTCGTGGCGTTGACTGTTTCCTTTATTGGTTTCGCCTTACTTCGCCTGTCAGGAGACCTCGCCGCCGTTCTGGCGGGGGAGACGGCTACAGCGGCGGACATAGCGCGTGTCGCAAAACAATACGGCCTCGATCAACCGCTCTATACTCAATATCTGGATTGGGCTGGGAAGGCGCTGCGCGGGGATCTGGGCGTCTCGTTGTTCACGCGAGAGCCTGTCATTGAACTCATCACGTCACGCGTAGGCGTGACGATCACGCTTGCGTTCTCCGCCCTTGCGGTTTCGCTGGTCGTCGCGATACCGCTTGGCGTCATCGCAGCGGCTTTCAAGAACACCTGGATTGATCGAGTAGTTTTGACGTTCAGCGTCCTTGGGCAGGCGATACCGAGTTTCTGGCTTGGCCTGTTGCTGATCTATCTCTTCGGCGTCCAGCTGAGGTGGCTGCCGATCTCCGGGTCCGACACAATACTTCACTTTATCATGCCGACGATGACTTTGGCTCTGGCCACGATGCCGTCTCTCATGCGTCTCACGCGCACGGGCATGATTGACGCCCTCGGTTCGGATTATATTCGCACGGCTTGGGCCAAGGGTCTGTTGCCTCTATCCGTATTTTTCAAACACGCTCTACGTAACGCTGTCCTGCCGGTTGTGTCTTTGAGCGCCGTTTTGCTCGGGTTTTTGTTGGGCGGCTCGGTGATCGTTGAATCGGTCTTTGCGTTAAACGGGCTGGGCCTTCTCGCCTTCGACTCGATCAAGAGAATCGACTTTCCGGTCGTTCAGTCGATTCTTGTCTTTCTGTCATTTGCCTACATTTTCCTGACCTTTCTCTCAGATCTCATCAACGCCAAACTGGATCCGAGGATCACGCTGTGAGCCAGCCTGAGACCATGCCCAAGGCCGACGCTATGTTCGACCAGATTGGGACGCTCTCTCCGAGCCAGAATATGCGCCGGCGCGCGAGATCTCATATCGGTCTCATCACCGGCGTATCGATTACGCTGATCGTCACGTTCGTTGCGATTTTCGCGCCTCTTTTGGCTCCTTGTGATCCCTATCAGCAAGATCTCACAAAGCGTCTCTTAGACCCTGTCTGGCGGACGGGCGACTGGTCTCATATTCTGGGCACTGACGCTCTGGGTCGTGATTATCTCAGTCGTCTGATCTATGGCGCAAGGATATCTCTCACGGTGGGCTTTGGCGCGGCGCTGATCGCCGGGACCGTCGGCTCTTTGGTCGGCGTTCTTGGCGGATATTTTGGCGGGCGGATCGATATGATCGCCGTATATCTCATCAATGTGAAACTGGCGCTGCCCGGCCTTTTGATTGCTCTATCCTTGGTGAGCATCGCGGGCGGGTCCATTTGGGCTCTCGTTTTGATCCTTGGCCTGCTGACCTGGGATCGCTACGCGGTTGTCACGCGCAGCGTGGCTCAGCAGTTGAGAAATCAAGATTTCATCACGGCTGCGCGCGCCGTCGGCGCTTCCCAGACGCGTATCATCAGGAGTGAAATCATTCCGAATCTGCTGAATCAGATCATCGTAATCGCCAGCCTTGAGATAGCGATCGTTATTTTGATTGAGGCTGCCTTGTCCTTTTTGGGCCTTGGCGTGAAACCCCCTGAACCCTCGTGGGGGCTCATGATTTCAGAAGCGCGCAGCTTTATGTTTTTCAAGCCTCATATGATCGCAATTCCTGGGCTGGCGATTTTTCTTCTCGTGATCGCCATAAACATGGCGGGCGATGGATTACGGGATGTGACGTCTCCCGAAGGGCGAAACTAGGGGTGGACATGAAGGGGGCAGACGCCATTCAAGAGCCTTCGCTCCTCGTCGTCGAGGGACTGAATGTCGATATGTCGACACCTTCAGGCGAACTGCATGCGGTGCGCAGCGTTGATTTCAGCGTGAAGCATCGTGAAACATTTTGCCTTGTGGGCGAATCTGGTTGCGGCAAGACCATGACGTCGCTCGCATTGATGCGGCTTTTGCCCTCAAACGCGCGCCTTACGGCCTCACGCATGCAATTTGGTGACCGGGATTTGCTTACGATTGGCACCCGTGAGATGGCCGCCCTGCGGGGCAGCCGTTTGGGAATGATATTTCAAGATCCCATGACCTCGCTCAACCCCGTCTATACGATTGGGGATCAGCTCGAAGAAATATATTTGCGTCATCGGTCAGTGACGCGACAGGAAGCGCGCGGGCGGGCGGAATATCTCCTTCAGCGAGTCGGGATCATGTCTCCCGCGCTTCGCCTGCGTCAGTTTCCTCACCAGTTGTCCGGGGGATTGCGCCAGCGCGTCATGATAGCCATGGCGCTCATGTGTGAGCCTCATCTCATCATCGCCGATGAGCCGACGACGGCTCTTGATGTGACGGTTCAGGTACAAATTCTGCGCATTTTGGAGGATCTTCAGCAGGAATTCGGCATGGCGATTATTTTGATCACCCACAATCTGGGGATCGTGGCGCGCATGGCGGATCGGCTTGCGGTGATGTACGCAGGCGAGATTATCGAGACCGGGACCCCGCTTGAGGTTTTTGAGAACCCGCAACATCCCTACACGCAGGGTCTTTTGCGCTGCGCGCCCAATTTCGGCTTGAAAGACAAGAGGCATCGTTTAGGGGCGATCCCTGGTCTTGTGCCCTCGCTCATCAACGAAATCCAAGGATGCAGTTTTCGTAATCGATGCGACTTTGTGACTCCGGAATGCGCAAATGGCCATGTGCCGCTTCGGCGGCTGTCTCCAGAGCGCGCCTATCTCTGCCATCGTGAACCTGACCCTGTGGCTCACATGGTTCCTGAGCGTGGCGCGCAATGACCCAAACCCAAAACAAGCCCTCGAATGGCGTCGGAGCTTTGTTGCAGGCGCGCGCTCTATCGCGTGTCTTTAACGTCGGCGCCAGCCTATTCAGAAAAGGAAAAGCCCTTAAGGCGGTCGCCGACGTCGACCTCGATGTGCGGCGTGGAGAATGTTTGGGAATCGCTGGAGAATCCGGAAGCGGCAAGACAACTCTTTCGCGTCTGCTTCTGGGCTTGGAGAAGCCGACTCATGGGTCGATCGCCATTGAGGGGCGCGATATTCTGACTATTGATCGGCGCGAATTGGCTCGTAAAATCCAACCCATCTTTCAGGATCCTTATTCTTCCCTGAACCCACGCAAGACCATAGGTCAGATCATTCGTATGCCTCTCGATGCGCATGAAATCGGAACGGATGCGCAGAGACGACAAGATATTGAAAAAATGATGTGGCAGGTCGGGTTGTCGCCAAGACTGCTGCATGCTTATCCCAATCAGTTGTCGGGTGGACAGCGACAGCGCGTCGCCATTGCGCGCGCTCTCATCATTCAGCCGGAAATCGTCGTCTGTGATGAACCAACGTCCGCACTGGATGTTTCCGTTCAGGCGCAAATCTTAAATCTACTTCAGGATTTGCGAACTTCCTTGAAGCTGACCTATGTTTTCATCACCCATGATCTTGGCGTCCTTGACTACATGGCCGACCGGGTCGCGATCATGTACATGGGGCGTATCGTGGAATTGGGCCCGCAGGACAATATCCTCAAATCTCCCAGGCATCCTTATACGCAGGCGCTCATCAGCTCGATCTTGACGCCCGACCCTCGCCTTGGACTTCCAAAACTGGATCTGGCGCAGGGCTTCCCCGATCCGCTTAATCCGCCAAGCGGATGCGCCTTTCACCCCCGCTGCGCTCAGGCGCGTGAGATCTGCAAGCGGGTCTCCCCGACGACGAGGGGCGGAACAGGGCATCGAACGGACTGTCACTTATATCCTTTAATGGAGGGTGCATAATGGGCAAAATGATATCCAAGCCAAGGGCGCCTTTCCCTTGGGCGCGCTTCGTCTGGGCGGGCGCCCTTTTGACGCTGAGTCTTCCTTTTGCGGACGCGCATGCGCAGAAAGCAAAGGATACGTTGCGGTTGGCTTTCACTGACCCAATCGGCTCGATTTTAATCTATGAAGATTCAAAGCCCGAAACTGGATTGGTCGCGGGCGCGGTCTTCGATTCGCTCATGTGTTTTGATCCGGAAAAGGGAGCGCTTGAGCCCCTGCTGGCCACGTCATGGAGCTGGGCGGACGATCGCACCCTCGACGTCACTTTAAGGCAGGATGTGACGTTCCATGACGGGACGTCGTTAACGGGCGAAGATGTCGTCTATACATATAGCTGGTTGTTGAATCCGGAGAGCAAGCTGCGGTTCACGGAAAATTGGTCATGGATCGACAAAGTGGAGCTGGTGGACCGATACAAGGTGCGCTTTCATGCGAAAGCGCCTTTCGCGCCCGCATTGGTGCGCCTCGCCATGAGCTCTATGCCGATCATTCCAAAATCAGTTCATGGAGATCCAGCCCGGCGATCGGAATATGGAATTAAGAGCCCGATTGGCACGGGACCTTACAGAGCGGAATTCGTTGACGCGAAAAAAGGGATCATGCTCGTCAAAAACCCGCGCTATCCGCAGGCGAGCGCCTGTAAACCGGCCGCCTCAATTGGTCGCGTTCACATTCAGTCTATTCCTGATCAGCAGACGCAAATAGCCCAATTGGCTATCAATGGACTCGATTATCTCAAGGTAGCAGAGAAAGATCAGGTTTCGTTCCTGAGCGTGGATCCGCGTCTCGCTGTAACGGCCATTCAGGCTCAGACCTTTAATTTTATGGCGATCGATGCAAGCGGTCGCTCTGGCAATAAAGCGTTGAATGATGTTCGCGTTCGTCAAGCTCTGTTTCAGGCCATTGATCGCGACCTTATCACGAAGAGCATTGTCGCCGGCGGATCTGCGGCTAAAGTTCTCGATGAACTATGCTTCAAATCCCAATTTGGCTGTGGATTCTCAGCCAAGCCAAAACCCTTTGATCGCGCTGCTGCAAAGGCGTTGTTGACGGAAGCTGGATATCCGAACGGCTTCGACGTTGAGCTTTTAGCGACGCCGAGCGTATTTGGCCTTGCAGAGGCGCTAGCGGGTGAGCTGCGTAAAATAGGCGTGAGAGCAACGGTGGACCGCGCTACGTTCGCCGCTTATCGCGATAAGCAGCGCCTCGGCAAGCAGCAGATCCTCGTGAACGAATGGAGTTCTGGCGGCATGCCAGACGCTTATTCGACTGTGGATTACTTCTTTGGCGATAGCCCACGGGACTATTGGCGAGATCAGACCATCAAGGAACTTGGGAAGCAGGCGATTTCTGTTTTGGATGTTTCCAAGCGGCGCGAAATCTACACTCGAATTTACGATCGCGCGACAGAATTGGCCTATGTCCTGCCGATCTCAACAAAACCAGCCGTTTTCGTTCATTCAAAAGACTTGCAGATAGATAGTGGGTCCATTGGCGTCTATGGCGCAGAACTGAACATGATGCGTTGGAAGTGACGGGGCATCGTCCACTCTGAAAGACGAGACGAAATCCATGGCGAAAATTGTTCTGACTATGGCCACGACTCACGGGCCTCAATTGCACACGACGCCGGAAGAATGGCTTCTGCGCCTTCCGGCGGACAAAGCAAACAAGCACCCTTACCGCGATCAGATTTATTCCTTTACGGAACTCGTTGCGCTGCGCGCTGGTGAGGGGCTGGAGGAAAAGTCATCCGAGGAGGGCATTCGGCGCTCTCATAGTCGTTGCCGGCTCGCCATGAAGATGCTCGCGGATAAGTGGACCCAAGTGGGCGCCGATTTAGCTGTGATCTTCGGAAACGATCAGCATGAAGTGTTCAACGATGAGTTCAATCCCGCATTTTTCGTTTTCCATGGAGAGAGAATTCCCAATTATCCTCAAACGGAAGAAAGCCGCGCTAAGGCGCCGCCGGGAATTAAGGAAGCGGAGTTTGGCCATGCGACCCATTCATATACCGAATATGACGGAGCGCCAGATCTTGGAGAGCATATTGTAAAAACATTATCGGCCGCAGATTTCGATCTCGCGTCTTCAAAGGTCTGGCCGAAGAAAGCCAAGAATGGCGCGCCGCATGCCTTTGGCCACATTTACCGTCAGGTGATGGGTGACAAGGTCGTGCCGAATGTCCCAATCTTCCAAAATACGTTTTTCCCGCCCAATCAGCCCAGCGCCCGAAGGGCCTATGAATTTGGCACGGCTGTGAAAAAAGCAATCGACACATGGGAGTCCGACAAAAAAATTGCGATCTTTGCCTCAGGCGGAATGAGTCATTTCGTCATTGATGAAGAGTTTGACCGGCGGTTCATCAATGCATTGCGTGCAAGAGACAGGGACTATTTGTGTTCAATTCCACTTTCACAGTTGCAATCGGGCACATCCGAACTCAAGTCCTGGATTTCTCTGGCGGGGTTCATGGAGGATATGGATGTCGAGATGCATGAGTTAGATTATGTGCCCTGTTATCGTTCGGTTGCGGGGACTGGCACCGCAAATGGCTTTTTTTGGTGGGATGTCAAAACATCAGATTGAGTCAAAAATCTGGGTCAGATCCGGGAACGCGCTAAATCAAAGAAGAACTGGGAGGACGCCTTGAAGATCATAGATTGCCATGCGCATGTGAGCGCGCCTGCGGAACTTTGGGCCTATAAGGCCTCCCTTTTGTCCCATCGAGGCGCGCATGGCAGAGGCGGCCTGAAATTCAGCGATGACGAAATTCGAAACGCTGTTGAGAAAAAGCGATTTGAGGGCGGCGACAAGAGTCATATGGCGTTCCTTGATGAGGTGGGCACCCATATTCAGTGCGTTTCGCCCCGCCCGTTCCAGATGATGCATTCGGAGAAGCCATCAAAATTAGTGCAGTGGTTCACCGAGGAAGTAAATGACGTCATCCATAGGCAGACCCAGCTTTATCCTGATCGTTTCGTGGGTGTTTGCGGTTTGCCTCAGTCTCCGGGTGAATCGCTTGACATGGCGATCCATGAGCTGGATCGCTGTGTGAAGCTCGGTTTTAAGGGATGTCTTCTCAATCCAGATCCCTATGAGAACAGAGGCAACGGTAAAGCGCCGCCTATGGGTGACCGCTATTGGTACCCTCTCTACGAACGGCTCTGTGAATATGACATTCCAGCACATGTTCATGCGACATGTTCCCATTGTGCGGAGCGTGAGCCCTACACTTTGCATTTCATCAATGAAGAAACGACCGCGACTATCGGGCTTTTGAATTCCGATGTCTTCAAAGATTTCCCTTCTCTGAAGATCATCATTAGCCACGGAGGCGGAGCCATCCCATATCAGCTCGGGCGTTTCGAGGCCGCAAGCGCGCGCAAGCCTGGAGGGAAGCTGTTCTCGGAAATGATGCGCAACCTTTATTACGATACAGTTCTTTACACTGAGGCGGCTCTTCGGATGCTGATTGAAACCGTTGGCGCTGATCGCTGTCTGTTCGGCGCCGAGTGTCCTGGGGTCGGGTCTGCGCGCAACCCGGCCACGGGGCGGACATATGATGACATCATGCCCATTCTTCACGATGCGGCCTGGTTGAGCGCTGGCGACAAGCAGGCGATCCTCCAGGATAACGCTGCGAAGATGTTCAAGATTCATGTCTGAGAACAGGCGTCGTTGTTTGCGGGTGGAAGATCATGACGACTAATGATGACGTTCTGGCGCGGCTTGCGAAGATCGACTGCTGCGCGCTTTCCGATGCGCTCGACCAGCTGAAAATGGGTGGCGTCGTGACGGGTTTAACACAAGGCTCGGGCGGAGGTCGCGTCGCGGGTCGCGCCATCACTGTGCGTCTGGTTGCCGGCGTCCAGACTGAGGGGACGTCAAAGCATTTATGCGCGACGGCCATTGAGTTGGGTGGCCCTGGAGCGATCATTGTGGTGGAGCAGCGCACAGGGATTGAGGCGGGAAGTTGGGGCGGCCTTCTATCGATGGGCGCGCAAACCAAAGGGATTGAGGCTGTCATCGCTGAAGGTCCTGTTCGGGATATAGATCAGGCGATGGAGATGAAGTTTCCCGTCTTTGCGCGATCCTGGACCGCGCGAACGGCGCGCGGCCGCATTCGGGAGCAGGCGACGAATGTGCCAGTGCAGGTTGGCGATGTGACCGTGAGCCCCGGCGATTATGTTCTGGCGGACAGGAGCGCGGTCATATTTGTGGCTGAGAGCGAAATCGAGAGGGTTTTGGTCGCCGCAGAAAGGATCGTTGCTAAAGAAGAGCTAATGGCTAAAGAGATCCTCCAGGGCGTCGAGATCGGAACGGTTATGGGCGCTAATTACGAGCACATGTTGAAATGATTGATCGACCTTCCTTGTGAGGAAGGCGTTGATAGAGATTTTTCCCGGAACGCAACCTTAGTAAAAGTCGTAAGTGGAGGCGGCGCGTTTCCTTCTCACAGCCATCCGTTCGACGCCGCGCTTGCGCGCTGTTCTGTGTTCAAGATCAAACGACGCAGCCTTAATGGCTTAGTGCCTGCCGCGCAGTCAGAGACCGCCGTACTGCGAAAAGCGACGACAGAGATTTTGGGCCCGCGTCAGCGCAGAAAAGTCCGTCCATGCGTCTCTCAAGCGGGCCGCTAAAAACAAGCCGACGTAAGCGTCGGGAAAGGCGCGAGAGAAAAGACGCCGGAAACACCGAAATGACTTCCAATTCAATATGTTAGATGGTGGCGGAGAGGGAGGGATTCGAACCCCCGGTACGGTTGCCCGTACTTCGCATTTCGAGTGCGACGCATTCGACCACTCTGCCACCTCTCCGCGAGGGGTCGCGCCCGCAGGCTCGACGGTCGGGCCGGCCCATAACACGGCCGCGGCTTCCTGTTCAAGCGCGGCCGGGCGTTTCGCGCGCAGTTCAGCGCTTCTGGCCGCAGTTTAGCGCCCCAGCGCCCGCGCAAGCTGCGCCTTGGTCATGCGGGAGCGGCCAGGCAGGCCCTTGCGCCGCGCCTGTTCGTAGAGTTCGCGCTGGGTGGGGCCGTCGGCGCGCCGGCGCCTGGCTCCCTCGCCCTTGCCCGCGCCTTGCGCGACCCGGGAGGCCCCCGCTTCGTTCAGCGCGATGGCGATCGCCTGTTTGGGATTTTCGACCTTGTGGCCGGCGGAGGATTCGAGCTCGCCCTTTTTGAAGGCGCGCATGGTTTTCTTGATGGCCTTTTTCTGGTCGGGAGTCTGTCTCGCCATGGCTCGCGCGTCCCCGCTGTGCGTTCGCTGGGCAGGGAGAACGCGCGAGCGGCCTGCTGGCTCCGCGCGGGCGCGCGCGTGTTGACCGGCTGTTCGCCTCGTCTATAGTCCGGGCCGCGCCGATGCGCGCCCCTATGGCGGAACTGGTAGACGCGTCCGACTCAAAATCGGATTCCGCAAGGAGTGCTGGTTCGATTCCGGCTAGGGGCACCATCCTGCGCTCCGCGCGCGTTCATGCTATGGCGAGACATGTTTCGCGCCAGCGTCTTCACCCTGATGCCCGCCATGTTCCCCGGTCCGCTGGGCGCCTCGCTCGCGGGCGATGCGCTCGCGCGCGGCCTGTGGTCGCTCGAGGTCGCCGACATTCGCGACCATGGGCTTGGCCGCCACCGCGCGGTGGACGACACGCCTGCGGGCGGGGGGCCGGGCATGGTCATCCGCGCCGACGTTCTGGCCGCCGCGCTCGACGCGGGCCTGCCTGCGGACGATCAGCGTCCGCGCCTGCTCATGTCGCCGCGCGGGCGGCCGTTCGATCAGGCGCGCGCGCGCGCGCTCGCGCAGGGGCCGGGGGTCGTCATCGTGTGCGGCCGCTTCGAGGGCGTGGACGAGCGCGCGATCGAGGCGCGCGGGCTCGAGGAGGTCTCGATCGGCGATTACATCCTCTCGGGCGGCGAAGTCGCGGCCATGGTCGTGCTCGACGCCTGCCTGCGCCTGCTGCCCGGCGTCATGGGCAAGCTCGAGTCCGGGGCCGAGGAGAGTTTCGAGGACGGATTGCTCGAATATCCCCATTACACGCGCCCGCGCGAATGGGAGGGGCGGGCCATTCCCGAGGTCCTGCTCTCGGGCGACCACGCCCGCATCGCCCGCTGGCGCGCGGAGGAGGCCTTGCGGCTGACCCAAGAGCGCCGGCCGGATCTCCTGAAAAGCCGCAAGCCGGGGTGACAAGCGCCCCGAGGCCGCGTATAAGCCCCCCGCTAACTCAAAACAGCGTCCCGAAACGCTCGCCGAACCGGTCCGCCGGCGAGGCGAAACGGAAAGGTCTTTGACTATGAACATCATCGAGCAGCTCGACGCCGAGCAGGTGAAGAAACTCACCGAAGGCAAGACGATCCCCGAATTCCAGCCCGGAGACACCGTCGTGGTGAACGTGAAGGTGAAGGAAGGCGACCGCACCCGCGTGCAGGCCTATGAGGGCGTGTGCATCGCGCGCAACGGCGGCGGCCTCCACGAGAGCTTCACGGTCCGCAAGATCTCCTATGGCGAGGGCGTGGAGCGCGTCTTCCCGGTCTATTCGCCCAGCATCGACTCCATCAAGGTCGTGCGCCGCGGCAAGGTGCGCCGCGCGAAGCTCTATTACCTGCGCGATCGTCGCGGCAAGTCGGCCCGTATCGCGGAGAAGGCGGAGACCGCCAGCGAGAAGGCCGCGCGCATCGAGGCCAAGGCCGCCGCCAAGGCCGCCAAGTAAAAGCGAACGACGGCGAACGACGGACGTCGCGCGAAAGCGCTGTCCCGCAGGCGTTTCAGGTCTTTGCGAGAAAAGTTTGGAGAGGCGGCTTCGGCTGCCTCTTTTGTTTGTCGCGACGTTTCAAGCGTCGTTGCTTGTGACGCATCGTTGTTTGCGCGCGGCGTCAGGCGAGCGGCGCGTTCAGCATCCAGCGATGGCCGAAGGGATCGCGCACAACGGCGAAGCGCGTGCCCCAGAAGGAGTTCATCGGGCCGGCCTCCGTGGCGGCGCCGAGTTTGGCGCAGCGCTCCACCGTGTCGTCCACGTCTTTCGCGCTGGCGAACTCCAGACTCACCGACACCGTGGCGAAATCATTGGGCAGCGGCGGGCGCGTCTTGCCGAATTCGGGGAATGGATCGCAGAGCATCACCGACCCGCCGTTGATCGACAATTCGCAATGCATGATCCGCAGCCCGTCGAGCGAGGGCATGAGCGCCTTCTGCACGGCTCCGAAAGCTGCGCCATAGAAGGCGATGGCGCCTGCGGCGGGGGTGACGGTGAGATAGGGCGCGACGGGCGGGCGCTGAGTCATGGCGATGTTCCCTTGGCCGCCCTCGCCGGGGCGAGCTGCGCCTGGACAGCTTGGCCGCAGAGGCGGGCCGGAGTTCACTTTAGCTTGTTGCAAGAAAGGCTTGCCGCCGCCAGATGTCTTTTGGGCGGACGCTCTTTCGGAACCTGCGCGGAATGGGTAGAAAGCGGCCCAACGGAAGGCGGGCGCCAGGCGGCGCTTCCGCCGCGGCGCCGGGGCCCGGCGCGAAACACTGGAAGGACGAGGGCGCGATGGCGAAGGCACGCACGCTGTACGACAAGATCTGGGACGACCACGTCGTCGAGGTCCAGCCGGACGGGACCACGCTTCTCTACATCGACCGCCACCTCGTGCATGAGGTGACCTCGCCGCAGGCTTTCGAGGGTCTGCGCATGTCCGGCCGCAAGGTGCGCGCGCCGGAGAAGACGCTCGTCGTCGTCGACCACAACATTCCCACCACCGACCGCACCAAGCCGATCGAAGATCCCGAGAGCAAGGCGCAGATCGAACAGGTGGCGAAGAACGCCGCCGACTTCGGCCTTGAATATTATGACGGCTTCGACATCCGACAGGGCATCGTGCACATCATCGGTCCTGAGCAGGGCTTCACCCTGCCCGGCACGACCATCGTATGCGGCGACAGCCACACCGCCACCCACGGCGCGTTCGGCGCGCTCGCCCATGGCATCGGCACGTCGGAGGTCGAGCACGTGCTCGCCACTCAGACGCTGATCCAGAAGAAGTCGAAGAACATGCGCGTCGTCGTCGACGGCAAGCTGGGCGACGGCGTGACGGCGAAGGACATCATCCTCGCCATCATCGGCGAGATCGGCACGGCGGGCGGCACCGGCAGCGTCATCGAATTCGCTGGCGAGGCCATTCGCGCGCTCTCCATGGAAGGCCGCATGACGGTCTGCAACATGGCGATCGAGGGCGGCGCGCGCGCGGGCCTCATCGCGCCCGATCAGAAGACCTATGATTATCTGAAGGGCCGCCCCAAGGCGCCGAAGGGCGCCCATTGGGACGCGGCGGTGAAATATTGGGACACGCTGCGCTCCGACGAGGGCGCGCATTTCGACAAGGAAGTGCGTCTGGACGCGGCGAAACTGCCGCCGCTCGTCACATGGGGCACGTCGCCTGAGGACGTCACCACGATCAACGGCGTCGTGCCGAAGGTCGAGGACGCCAAGACCGACGCGATGCGCAACAAGATCCAGCGCGCGCTCGACTACATGGGCCTGAAGGGCGGCGAGAAGATGACCGACCTCGCCATCGACCGCGCCTTCATCGGCTCGTGCACCAATGGGCGCATCGAAGACCTGCGCGCCGCCGCGGAGATCGCGAAGATCGCGATCGCGCGCGGCCAGACGGTGAGCGCGCGGGTGAACGCCATGGTCGTGCCCGGCTCCGGCCTCGTGAAGCAGCAGGCGGAGGCCGAAGGCCTGCACAAGATCTTCCTTGAGGCTGGCTTCGAATGGCGCGAGCCGGGTTGCTCCATGTGCCTTGCGATGAACCCGGACAAACTCGCGCCGGGCGAGCGCTGCGCCTCCACCTCGAACCGCAATTTCGAGGGTCGTCAGGGCTTCCGCGGCCGCACGCATCTCGTCTCCCCCGCCATGGCGGCGGCGGCGGCGATCGCCGGCAAGTTCGTCGACGTGCGCGAATGGCGCTGAGCCTCTCCACGCGCTGATTTTTCGAAAGCCCGGCCGCGCGCCGGGCTTTTTCTTTCGCCCGCGCCTTCCTATTCTCTCGCCATGAGCGAAGGGGACGAGGAAGGCAGGCGGCGCGCGCGCGAGACGCTGGCGCGTCTTGAAGGCGAGCAGGGCGGTCCGCTGGCGCCTTCCGCGGGCGCGGCGCGCGAGGAGGATCCCGACGAGGCGCATGATCCCGCCGTCGTCTGGGGCCGGCGCGTGGGCCGCGCGCTGGGCGTCGCGCTTTTCATCGCTCTCGCCTACAATCTCTTTGGTCACTGGCTGTTTTGAGGGAAGCCGCATGAGCGCCGCGTTCGACCTCACCCATGCGAAGGCGCCCTCGCTCGAGGAGTTCGAGGCGATGGCCGACGCCGCCTACGTCGCCTTGCCCGAGGCGTTTCGCGCCTTGTGCGACGGGCTCGTCATCCGCGTCGAAGATTTTCCCAGCGACGACGTGCTCGACGAGATGGGCTGCGAAACCGAATTCGATCTGCTCGGTCTGTTTCAGGGCAGGGGAATGTCGCAGCGCGAGGGCGTTCCCCATACGGGCGAAATGCCGAACATGATCTGGCTTTATCGCCGCCCCATCCTCGATTACTGGGCGAGCCACGACGAAACGCTCGGCGCGCTCGTGGTCCATGTGCTCGTGCACGAGATCGGCCATCATTTCGGCCTGTCGGACGAGGATATGGATGAGATCGAGCGGCGCGCGGGCTGAGGCTCTCTGCGCGCGCGAAAACGCCGCCCGTTTGGGCGGCGTTTCCTTCACGCGGGTTCGTTCACCAGCAGCGATAGAGGCCGCGGTGCGTGCCGCCATGCCAGCCGATGCCCGGCGCCCTGTGCCAGCCGCGATGCAGGCCCCGGCACCAGCCTGGCCCATAGCCGCGCACGATCACGCGCGGGCCGCCGAGGAAGACGAAGCTTTCCCGATAGCCGGGACGTAAGCGGTAGCGGCGATCGTCGCGATAGACGCGGCGCTCGATGACGCGGCGCTCGGGCGCCGCCTCGCGGCGGATCACGGTGCGCTCGCGCTCCATGCGCGGACGCTCCAGACGGGGCGGCGCTTGGAAGCGCGTGCCTTGGTCGACCCGCACGCCCTCGCCCCGCTCCATGCGCGGGCCGCGCTCGCCTCGCTCCATGCGGGGCGCCTCGCTGCGCTCCACGCGCGGGGCGCGTTCGCCCCGCGGGGCCGCGCGCTCCTGACCGCCGCCGCGTTCCGCGCGGCCGCCCCGTTCGCCCCGCTCGCGCAGCTCCCCCTGGGCCAATTGCATGGGTTGCGAGGCGGCGAGGGCGGGCGTGGCCGTCAGCGAGGTCGAGCTGATCAGCAGGGCCGCGAGCGCGCCCCATCGGGATTTCGCAAAATAACGCATAGACGCTCCTCCACTCTTCAGGTGGGGCGTAAACGTCGCGCGGGGACATGCGTTCCGGGGCTTCAGCATGGGCGGCGCCATAGCCGCCGGCCCGTCCTGTGGGCGAGGTGCTGACAAGCCGCGCCCGGATCGTGTAGAACGCCCCATCTTCAGAACCGGGTTCGCCCAGGGGCCATCATGGACAAGTTCACCACGCTCACCGGCGTCGCCGCGCCGCTCGACATCATGAACATCGACACCGACATGATCATCCCGAAGCAATATCTGAAGACGATCGCGCGCACGGGTCTGGGCGCGGGCCTGTTTTCGGAGCTTCGCTTCAAGGAGGACGGCTCGGAGAACCCTGATTTCGTGCTCAACAAGCCCGCCTATCGGGCCGCGAAAATCCTTGTGACCGGAGATAATTTCGGCTGCGGCTCCTCGCGCGAGCATGCGCCCTGGGCCTTGCTCGACTACGGCGTGCGCTGCGTGATCTCCACGAGCTTCGCGGATATTTTTTACAACAACTGCTTCCAGAACGGCATTCTGCCGGCCAAGGTCTCCAAGGAGGACCTCGCCAAGCTGATGGACGACGCCTCGCGCGGCTCCAACGCGACGCTGACGGTCGATCTGGAGAAGCAGGAGATCCGCGGCCCGGACGGCGGCGTCGTGAAGTTCGAGATCGACGGCTTCCGCAAGCATTGCCTGCTCAACGGCCTCGACGACATCGGGCTGACCATGCAGAAGGGCGACAAGATCGGAACCTTCGAACAGCAGACCACCGCGCAGCGCCCCTGGCTGTGAGTCTGGCCGAGCATCTGGTCTCGCGCGCGGCCGCGCCCTGATTTCACCGCGGCCGCGCCCTATGTTCAGGGAATGAGCGCCACCCACGCTTTCGATCCGCCGCCCGAGCGGCCGTTCACGCCCTTCGCTCCGGCGCCGCGTGCGCGGCCGGCTGGCGCGCTCGCGCAGCTCTGGCTGCTGTCGCGCAATCCCATCGAAACCTGGTCGCGCGCCCATTACGAGAAGCCCATTCTCTCCGGCCCCTCGCTGTTCGGCCATGTGACGATCGTCAACGACCCCGCCGCCATCCGGCGCGTCTTCATCGACAACGCGGCCAATTACGAGAAGGACGCGCTGCAATTGCGCGTGCTGCGCGCGGGCGCGAAGCCGGGCGCGGGCGACGGCTTGCTGGTGGCGGGCGGCGAGGCCTGGCGGCGCGCGCGGCGCACGCTGGCGCCCCTGTTCACGCCGCGCCGCGTGGCCGCCTTCGCGCCCCTCATGCAGATGAAAGCGCAGGCGCGCGTGGACGCATGGATGCGCCGGCGTCCCGGCTCGATCGTGGAGATCGATCGCGAGATGGGCCGCGTCGCCTATGAAATCCTTTCAGCCACCTTGTTCTCCGACGCGCTCGTGGAGGAGCGCGCGGGGTTTGAGCGCGAGATGGGACGCCTGCTGGAATCCATCGGCCGCATCGATCCGCTCGACGTGCTTAACGCGCCCGACTGGCTGCCGCGCCTCAACCGGCGCGAGGCGCAGGAATCGCGCGTCTGGTTCGAAGGCGCCGTGGAGCGCCTTGTCGCCGCGCGGCGCGCGCAGATGGAGGCGGAGCCCGCGCGCACGCCCGATGATCTGCTCTCCGCCCTTCTGCGCGCCAGCGATCCCGACACGGGCGCGGGCCTGACTTCGCCGGAAGTTGCGGCCAATCTTTTCACCTTCATCGCCGCAGGTCATGAGACGACGGCGCGCGCGCTCACCTGGACCTTCCATATTCTTGCGCGCGCGCCTTATTGGCAGGAGCGTGCGCGCGAGGAGGCGCGAGGGGCGCCCGAAGATCCCGCGCAATGGCCGGAAGCCCTGCCCTGCGTGCGCGCCGTGCTTGAGGAATCCATGCGCCTCTTCCCGCCGGTGCCGCATATGAGCCGCGCGGCCGTGGCGGCGGACGAACTCGCCGGCGCGCCCATTCCCGCGGGCTCCACGGTGGTCGTGTCTCCCTGGCTCCTGCATCGGCACAAGACGCTGTGGGAGCGTCCCTCCGCCTTCATGCCCGAACGGTTTTTGCCCGGCGCGCGCGAGCGCATCGATCGTTTCGCCTATCTGCCTTTCGGCGCCGGTCCGCGCGTGTGCATCGGCGCCACTTTCGCGATGCAGGAGGCGATGAGCGTGCTCGTCGTCGCATTGCGCAGCGTGCGTTTTGCGCCGGCGCACAGACATGAGCCGCGGCCTGTCCTGCGCATCACCCTGCGCCCGGACGATCGCCTCCCGCTCATCGTGACGCCCGCTTGAAGCGCGCCCGTTCACGCGGCGTTAACCATTCCGACGGCTCTCTCGACTTTGGAAAGAGAGAGCCTTTCATGCGTCAGCGCCTTTTGCACGCCACAGCCTTCGCCTGTTTGTTCGCGCTTTCGCCGAAAGCCGCGCGCGCGCAGGCTGATTATCAATCCTGCGTCGCCGCTTTGCGCGCGGACGCCATCGGGCGCGGCGTGGCGGCGGCGACCTTCGACCGCGCGATGGCGGGCGTGACGCCCGATCCGAAGGTGATCGAATCCCTGCAATTCCAGCCGGAGTTCAAGACGCCGATCTGGGATTATCTCGCCGCGCTCGTCGACGAGCAGAAGGTCGCGGAAGGACGCGCGATGATGCAGCGCTACGCCGCTGCGCTCGCCGCCGCCGAGAAGCGCTATGGCGTGGATCGTTTCACGATCGCCGCGGTCTGGGGCGTGGAATCCGATTACGGCAAACTGACGGGCCGCAATTATCTGCCGCAGGCGCTCTCCACGCTCGCCTGCACGGCGCCGCGTCGGCGCGATTATTTCCGCGGCGAGTTTCTCGCCGCCCTGCAGATCGTCCAGCGTGGCGACCTGCCGGCTGACAAACTGCGCGGCTCATGGGCGGGCGCTTTCGGCCAGACGCAATTCATGCCCTCTACCTATCTGCGGCTGGGCGTCGACGGCGACGGCGACGGGCGCAGCAATCTCGTCGATTCCGTTCCCGACGCGCTGCATTCGACCGCGAATTTTCTTGCGAAGGCTGGATGGGAGACCGGCGCGCGCTGGGGCTATCTCGCGCAGGTCCCCGCCAATTACGTCGGGCCGACGGGTCGGCGGCCGAAGCAGCCGCTCGCCTATTGGGCGGGAAAGGGCGTGCGCCGCGCGGACGGCGGCGCGCTCGCTGGCGAAGGACAGGCGGGCCTGCTCATGCCGGCGGGCGCGCAGGGACCGGCTTTCCTCGTCTTCAAGAATTACGATGCGGCCTTCTCCTACAACGGCGCGGATTCCTATGCGCTGGCGATTTCGCTTCTGTCGGATCGTCTGCGCGGCCAGCCGGCGCCCCAGCTCGCCTGGCCCACCGACGACCGCGGCATTTCGCGCGCCGAGCGCAAGGAGCTGCAGGAGCGGCTGATCGCGCGCGGCTATTCCATCGGCGAGGCGGATGGCGCCATCGGCCCGGCGACGCGTCAGGCGATCGCGGATTATCAGGGCAAGCTCGGCATGGCGCGCGACGGGCGCGCCAGCGGGCGTGTGCTCGACGCGCTGCGCGCGGGCCGCTGAGCTGACGCCGGAACCCTGCGCAGGGCTCATGGTTGTCTCTGGCGCGTGCGCGCCCGGGAGTCCGCCATGGTCGAAACGTCCTCACGCTTGTCCGCATCCTGCCGTCTCGCGCTCGCCGTCGCGATTTCGACCGCCGCCCTGCCCGCCGTCTCCGCTTTCGCGCAAGGCCCGGAGCGTCGCTCCGAGGCGCGCGAGGCGGCGCCCGCGCATTGGGTCATCGACAGGCTCGACGCGCGCATCGCGCAATTGAAGGCGGATCTGCGGCTCACCGAAGATCAGAATCGCCATTGGGACGCGTTTCGAAAAGCCCTGCACGACGTCGCCGCCGCGCGCGTCCAGCGCTCCGCAGCCGCGCAAGGCGCGCAATCCGTCCCCGCGCCCGCCGAACAGGCGCGCGGACCCGAGACCACGCAGGCGACGTCGCCGCGGCAGGCTCCGCAAGGCCGGCTCGACCGCACCGCGCCGCCTTATGGCGATGACGAGGCTGGCGATGCGCGCGCGCGCGACGAGCGTCGTCTCGACCCGCGCGATCAGGGCGAACGCAGCCCCGCGGACTGGCGCCGTCGCGACGGCGAGGCGCGACGCGAGTCTGTTCGCCGCATGCGCGAGGACGAGGTCGACGCGCTCGCCGACATGCAGGAAATGGCGGATGTGATGCGCGGTCGAGCGGAAGATCTGCAAAATGTCGTCGCCGCCGCGCGGCCGCTCTACGAATCGCTCGATCGCAGACAGCAGCGCATGCTGATCCGTTTCATCCAGCGCGAATGGGCGAGCGGATTGTCGATGATGCATCCCGCCGCGTTCGGAAGCCGCGAGGAAAACGTGCGCGAGCGGCGTTAGCGCGGCGGCCGCTCAGAGCAGCGTCTTCACGCCCGCCGTCTCCAGCGCCCGACGCAAGCGGCTGAAGGCCAGCCTGATGCGCGACTTCACGGTGCCAAGCGGCAGGCCTGTGCGTTCTGCGATGGCCGAATGGGACAGGGAATCAAAAAAGGCGAGGCGCACCAGCGCAAGCTGCTCCTGCGGCAATTGGGCCATGGCCTCGCGCAGCACCGCCTCCCTGTCGCGCGCGTCGACGGCGTCGTCGGGGTCGGCTGCGTTCTCGTCCACCACCTCGAAGGCCTGGTCGTCAGGTTCAAGCAGGATGATGCGGTCGCGCCGCGCGAGATCGATGCGCCGGTTGCGCGCGATGCGGAACAGCCAGGTCGCGGGCGTCGCCTTGGCGGGGTCGTAGAGATGGGCCTTGCGCCAGAGCGTTGTCATCACGTCTTGACAGATTTCCTCCGCCGCGGCCTGTTCGACGCCAGCGCGCATCAGCCAGGATTCGATCCTGGGCGCATAGAAGTCGAAGAGCTCCGCAAAGGCTTTGCGGTCGCGCGAAGACGCCACCGCCGCCAGAAGAGAGGCGTGCCGGTCGGAAAGGATCGTCATTGGCCGGGCGAGCGCCTTTCCATCAAACGGGCGGTCAGGCGGTCTGCGGCGTCCCTGGCGGGGGCTGGCAGGCAGTGCAGGTCCATGGGCTCGGCGACGCTCCTCAGGGGCTCCGAACCACCCCGAGGGGCCATTCTGGCACGTCTGAGCCCCGAAAGCGATGCGATTTCCCCGTCCGCGCCGCCCGCCCGCCCGCCGCGGACCGGCGTAAAGGTTTCCGAAAGGTTCGCGCCAGATTCTCCGACAAACCCCCGGAGACTTCGACAGCCATGATTCGCAAGGTTTTCTCCCGTCCCCTCTCCCGCATCGTCCTGGCTGTTCCAGCCCTGGCTCTGGCGGGAGCGCTGGCCGCCGCCCCGGCTGAGGCGCAGACGCGGCAGGACCCCAAGAAACAGGCTCAGTCCAAGCCTGCGGCCAAGAAGCCGGACCCAAAGAAACAAACCGCCAAGACCAAGCAGGCGTCCAGCAAGCCTGACGCTCGCAAGCCCGACCCCAAGAAGCCCGACACCAAGAAGCCCGACCCCAAAAAGCCGGCGGCCGCAGGGGCCGCCGCGGGCGCCGCAGCAGGGGCCGCCGCCGCAGGGGCGGGCGCCGCCGCCGCCTCCTCCCCGGCCAAGCCCGGCCTGCTGCAAAGCTATGGCGACTGGGGCGCCTATGCGGTGAAGGGCGAGAAGGCGCGCACCTGCTATGCGCTCTCCGCGCCCAAGGAGCGCCAGCCCGGCTCCCTCAAGCGCGATCCCGGCTTCTTCTTCGTGTCGCACCGGCCCGCTGAGGGCGTGCGCAATGAAATTTCCTTCACTGTCGGCTTCGACGTGAAGTCCAGCGCGCCCGCGAAAGCGGAGATCGGCTCCGCCTCCTTCGACCTCGTGGCGAAGGGCTCAAACCTGTGGATCAAGAACGCAGCCGAAGAGGCCAAGGCGCTCGACGCGATGCGCAAGGGCTCGCGACTTTTGGTGAAGGCGCAATCCCTGCGCGGCAATTCCAGCACGGACGTCTATTCGCTGAGCGGCCTCGCCCAAGCGCTGGAGCGCATCCAGAAAGAGTGCCAGTAGCCTCACGCGTTCTCAGCCTGCGGCGGCGCGCGTGACTTTGCGGATGGGAATTTCACGAATCCGATCGCGCGTCCGCTCGCCGGCCCCTGCGCGCGGCGCCACCAAAGTGTGACGGCGCGCGCCTTGTGGGGGCGCGAGGCGATCAGCATAATGCGCCCCAATCCTGCCGCCGCGACGGGCGATCCGTCGGGCGCAGGTCGTTTTTTCTGTGCGGGAGGAGCGCATGTCCGACAAAATCTACGCCGTCAGCCCTGAATGGGCGAAGCGCGCTTATGTCGATGACGCGAAATACAAGGAGATGTATCAGCGCTCCGTCACCGATCCGCAGGGCTTCTGGGCCGAGCACGGCAAGCGCGTCGACTGGATCAAGCCGTTCACCAAGGTGAAGAACACCAGTTACGGCCCGCCCGACGTCTCGATCAAATGGTTCGAAGACGGCACGCTCAACGTGGCGGCCAATTGCGTCGACCGTCATCTCGCCAAGCGCGGCGATCAGGTCGCCATCATCTGGGAAGGCGACGATCCGTCAGAATCCAAGCTCATCACCTATCGGCAATTGCATGAAGAGGTCTGCCGCTTCGCCAATGTGCTGCGCAACCGCGAGGTGAAGAAGGGCGACACGGTCACCATCTATCTGCCGATGATCCCCGAGGCGGCCTACGCCATGCTCGCCTGCGCGCGCATCGGCGCGGTCCACTCCATCGTGTTCGGCGGCTTCTCGCCGGATTCGCTGGCGGGCCGCATTCAGGACGCCAAGTCGAAAGTGGTCATCACCGCCGACGAAGGCCTGCGCGGCGGGCGTAAAGTGCCTCTCAAGGCGAATGTCGACGAGGCGCTGAACAAGGCCGGCGGCGCCGAACATGTGATCGTCGTCAAGCGCACCGGCGGCAAGATCGACATGACCGCGGGCCGGGACGTCTGGTATCACGACGCCGCCGCCATGGTGACGGCTGATTGTCCCGTCACGGAAATGAACGCGGAGGATCCGCTGTTCATTCTCTACACGTCGGGCTCCACCGGCACGCCGAAGGGCGTGCTGCACACCACCGGCGGCTATCTCGTCTATGCGTCGATGACGCATCAATACGTCTTCGATTATCACGACGGCGACGTCTATTGGTGCACCGCCGACGTGGGTTGGGTGACGGGCCACAGCTACATCGTCTATGGGCCGCTCGCCAATGGCGCGACCACGCTGATGTTCGAAGGCGTGCCGAACTATCCGTCGATGTCGCGCTTCTGGGACGTGATCGACAAGCACAAGGTCAATATCTTCTACACCGCGCCCACCGCCATCCGTTCGCTCATGGGCGCTGGCGAGGAGCCGGTGAAGAAGACCTCGCGCGCGTCGCTGCGTCTGCTGGGCTCTGTGGGCGAGCCGATCAATCCGGAAGCCTGGGAATGGTATCACCGCGTGGTGGGCGACGGGCGCTGCCCGATCGTCGACACATGGTGGCAGACGGAGACGGGCGGCATTCTCATCACGCCGCTGCCCGGCGCGACCGCGCTCAAGCCCGGTTCGGCGACGCGGCCCTTCTTCGGCGTGCAGCCGCAGATCGTGGACGCGGACGGCAAGGTTCTCGACGGCGCGACCGAAGGCAATCTCTGCATCGTGGATTCATGGCCGGGCCAGATGCGCACGGTGTTCGGCGATCACGCGCGCTTCGTGCAGACGTATTTCTCCACCTATCCGGGCAAGTATTTCACCGGCGACGGCTGCCGGCGCGACGCCGACGGCTATTACTGGATCACCGGCCGCGTGGACGACGTGATCAACGTGTCGGGCCATCGCATGGGCACGGCGGAAGTGGAGAGCGCGCTCGTCGCTCATCCGAAAGTGTCCGAGGCGGCGGTGGTCGGCTATCCGCACGACATCAAGGGGCAGGGCATCTACGCCTATGTCACGCTGATGAGCGGCGAGGAGCCGAGCGAGGCGCTGCGCAAGGAATTGGTGGCGTGGGTGCGCAAGGAGATCGGCCCGATCGCCTCGCCCGACGTGATCCAGTTCGCGCCGGGCCTGCCGAAGACCCGCTCGGGCAAGATCATGCGTCGCATCCTGCGCAAGATCGCGGAGAACGATTTCGGCTCGCTGGGCGACACGTCCACGCTCGCCGATCCCAGCGTGGTGGATGATCTGATCCAGAACCGCGCGGCGAAGTGATCCTGCGGGCGCAAGCCGCAGGCGAGGATGCAGGGGCCGCGCGTTGCGCGGCCTCTGACTTTTTCAGGCGTCAAACGAAACTTCATCATTTAGAAGCCATCATGCGCGCCGGCGGGCGCGGGGAACCAGACGCCTGCGGCTTGTGTTCTTTGTCTGGTTGGTGGAGGCGTTGACATGTCGCTGACGCATGTCGTGCGCGCCGGCGTCGCGTTGCTGGCGATCGTCCCCGGCGCATGGATTTTGGCGCCGCAGGGCGCGCAGGCGCGCGAAGTCGTGTCCTATCAGGGCGAATATCCCGCCGGCGTGATCGTCATCTCCCAGCGCGAGAGGCGCCTCTATCTCACGCTGGGCGAAGGCAAGGCGATCCGCTATCGCGTGGCGGTGGCGCGCGCGGGCAAGGCATGGAGCGGCTGGGCGCGGGTGGACGGCAAGCATGTGAACCCCGCCTGGGCCCCTCCTGAAATGGTGCGTCGCGACAATCCCGCTCTGCCCGACCTCATTCCCGGCGGCGCGCCGAACAATCCCATGGGCGTGCGCGCGCTCACCCTCGACCGCGAGGAGATCGCGATTCACGGAACGACGGAGTCCATGCGCCGGTCCATCGGCACGGCGGCCTCTTACGGCTGCATCCGCATGCTGAACGAAGACATCGTGGATTTGTTCGACCGGGTGCGCGTGGGCACGGCCGTCGTCGCTGTGCCCTGAGCTTTCAGCTTCCGCAGGCGTCGGGGCCGCGTCGGCCCCCCGCATAGGGGCGGCCATAGCCGCCGGCCAGCATCAATTGCGCGAGATCGTCGCCGCCGTTCTCGCGCAGGATGCGCACGGAGGCGACCACCCGGCCGCCGAATTTGTCGCGGCTGACGTCGGTGAGGACGATGGAGCCGTTGGCCAGCGCGTCGGCGAGGGCGCGGCGCGCCTCTTCGCCGAGGCTTCGCTCGGCGGCGCAGGGGCTGCGCGTCTCCGGCGCATCGAAGCCGCGCAGGCGCACCCGCGTGGTCACGTCCTGCCCCAGCCAGACCTGCACGCGCGCCTCGAACGTGTCGCCGTCGATCACGCGCAGCATATGGGCGGGGAAGGGGCCGGGGAGAATGTCGCCCGGCGCAGAGCGGGGCCCTGCGTTCGCGTCGGCGCGCGGGAGAGCGGGCGCGGGATCAAGCCGCGCGGGTTGCGCGATGGGCGCGGGATCCCGCCACAACGGTCCGGGCCCTAGGCCGCCCGCCCGGTCGGCGATCCAGCCGCCAAACGCGCCGGCGCCGGCCGCGAGCGCGGCGAAGGCGAGGGTCGGGGCATGGGACAGCGGCGCAGGCATAAGCGAGACTGTGCCTTTAATCCCATTGATTGTCAAATAATCCTACAATCAAAAGATGCCTTTTCGCCTTTTCGAGCGAGTGTGACGCGACAGGCAAATCTTGCGCGCCCTTCGCCGGCGCGCGGGCTATGAGCGGCGCGCGAAGCCGTCTATGCAGGGCGCAGGTCCAAAGGCGGCTCACATCCATGTTGCGTTCGATTCCCCTGCCGGCGCTGCTTATTCTTGCGAGCGGGTTCCTCATTCTCTTCATCGGCGGCGGCGCGCGCATGGCGATCGGCCTCACGCTGCGGCCGATGGTGGAGGATCTGAACTGGGGGCGTGACGACGTGGGCCTCGCGGTGGGCGTGTTCCAGATCGCCTCGGCCGTCTGCACCTTTTATGCGGGCCGCCTCGCCGACCGGATGAGCCTGCGCCTCGTGCTGGGTTTCGGCCTTCTGGTCGCGGCCGCGGGCATTGGCCTGATGGCCTTCGTGCAGGCGCCCTGGCAGGCGCTCGCCCTGTATGGGCTGGTCTTCGCCATCGGCAATGGCGCAGCCTCCACGGCGCCCGTGGGTGTGATGGTGACGCGGGCTTTTCCGCAACGCGCGGGCCTCGCCAATTCGCTCGCGCTCGCGGGCATGAGCGTCGGTCAGCTGGTGATCGTCGCCGCGCTGGCCGCGGTTCTCACCAATGTCGGCTGGCGTTCGGTCTTTCTGTGGCTCGGGCTCGCCCATCTCGCGCTTCTGCCGCTGATTCTCGCCTCCGCGCCCGGCCGGTCGGCGGAGAAGGCGCGCCGCGCCGCCGCCCCGCCGCAGGAGGGGCTGACGCTGCGCGAGGCCGCGCGCACGCGCCAGTTCTGGATGCTGCTTGGCATTTACGCGATTTGCGGCCTCGACGATTTCTTCGTCGCCACCCATGTGGTCGCCTTCGCGCAGGACAATGGCGTGAGCTCCATCGTCGCCGGCAATCTGTTCGCGCTCATGGGTCTGACGGGACTTGCGGGCGTCGTGTGGGCGGGGTTCGCCAGCGACCGGCATGGGCCCGTGTGGCCGACGCTCGTCTCCTTCTCGCTGCGGCTGGCGGTGTTTGGGCTTGTGCTCGTGGATCAGTCGAGCGTCGCCATCGCGGTGTTCGCGCTGACGTTCGGCTTCACCTTTCTGGTGACGGCGCCGGTGACGGTGCTCTTCATCCGCGAATCTTTCGGAACCCGCCATCTGGGGGCGATCGGCGGGCTCATCACCATGGTCCACCATGGTTTCGGGGGGCTGGGCGCCTGGCTCGGCGCGCGGGTCTATGACGCGGGCGGCGCCTATTGGCCGGCCTTCCTCACCATGTTCGTCGCCACGCTCGCGGCCATGGGGCTGACGCTCGCCTATAAGGCGGCGCCGGCGAGCCCTAGAAATCGCTCGTGAGCCCCTTGATCTCCCAATCGCCGTAACGCACCGGGTCGAGCCCGCCGCGGCCGTTGATCTCCGCGGGGGCCTGCGCGGCGGCGGCCTGCGCGGCCTCCCGCCGGGCCTGGGCTTCGGCGAGCGCCCGCTGGGCGGCGGGCGACAAGGGCTTGCGGGGGGCCTCCGCCGCGTCGCCCCCGGCGGGCTGCGGCGGCGTCTGGTGGCTCGTCTCGGTCATGCGCTCGTCTCTGTCATGCGCCCTGTTGGCTCCGGTCCGCTTGCTGGGGGGCGGGCCTTGCAGGGGGGCCGGCCCTGTCCCCACATATAGGGGGCGGCGGCGCCATGTCCTAGCCCGCGGCCGCGACGGAGAAAAGCGATGAACATGATGCGCACCGCCCTGCTCATGGCCGCCATGACGGCGTTGTTCCTTGTCGTGGGCGCGCTTATCGGCGGGCAGACCGGCATGCTCATGGCGCTCGCCTTCGCGGCGGCGACGAACCTGTTCGCCTATTGGAACTCCGACCGGCTGGCGCTCGCCGCCAATGGCGCGCAGGAGATCCAGCGCGCGGACGCGCCCGATCTCTACGACCTCGTGGCCGAGCTGGCGGGCCGCGCGCAATTGCCCATGCCGCGCGTCTATGTGATCCATGAGGATCAGCCCAACGCCTTCGCCACCGGGCGCAATCCGGAAAACGCGGCCGTCGCGGTCAACACCGGCCTCATGCGCATGCTCACCCGCGAGGAGCTCGCCGGCGTGATCGCCCATGAGCTCGCGCATATCAAACATCGCGACACGCTCACGATGACGATCACCGCGACGCTCGCGGGCGCCATTTCCTCCATCGCGCAATGGAGCATGTTTTTCGGCGGCAACCGGAACAACGGCATGGGAGTGATCGGCTCGATCGCGCTAGCGATCCTCGCGCCGCTCGCCGCCATGCTCGTGCAGATGGCGATCAGCCGCTCGCGCGAATATGAGGCCGACCGGCTTGGCGCCGAGATCTGCGGCGATCCGAACTGGCTCGCCTCCGCGCTCCATAAGATCGCCAATGGCGCGCAGGCGATTCCCAATGAGAACGCCGAGGCCAATCCCGCCATGGCGCATATGTTCATCGTCAATCCGCTCACCGGGCAGGGCGTAGACAATCTGTTCTCGACCCATCCCAACGTCGAGAACCGCATCGCCGCCTTGCAGAGGCTGGCGAGCGAGATGGGCGTCGTTGGTTACGCTTCGCAGGATAATTCGGCCGCCGTCTTGGCGCGCGGCCCGTGGCGGGGCGTCGCTGATCGTGCTAATTCGGGCGCGGGGCGTCCGCGCGGTCCGTGGGGCTGATCGCGCGTCATCCGGCTTGCGAAGCGTTGTGCGCGCGGGCCCGCGTGCCTGGAGCGTGAACGTTTGGACAAGAGGAAATCGCCGCAGGGCGCAAGAGGCCGCCGACCGGACGCGGCGCCCGCGCCCGTCCCCCCTCCCGGACTCGCCGCCCGTCAGGCCGCCGCCGCAGCGCTCGCCGACGTGGTCGCCCATGGCCGCACGCTCGATGAGCGATTCGCGACGCCGGCCTACCTCCAGCTTGAGCCGCGAGACCGCGCGCTCGCCCGCTCCATCGTGGTCGCCTCGTTGCGTCGTCTGGGCACGTTGCGCGCTGCCCTCGCGCGTTTCCTCGAACGCGGCCTGCCGAAAAAATCCGGATCGCTCGAACATATCCTCGTCGTCGGCGCCGCGCAGATCCTGCTCATGGAGGCGCCTGACCACGCCGCCGTCGATCTCGCCGTGCGCGCGGCGCGCGCGGACCAGCGCGCGGCGCCCTATGCTGGCCTCGTCAACGCGGTGTTGCGCAATGTCGCGCGCGAGAAAGACGCGCTCCTGCGCGTTGAGGATCCTTTCCTCGATCTGCCGCAATGGCTTTCCGCGCGCTGGCGCAAGGCGTGGGGCGATGAGCGCGCCGCGCGCATGGCCGCCATGCTGCGCTGCGAGCCCACGCTCGACGTGAGCGTGCGCGGCGATGCGCAGGAATGGGCGCGCCGGCTCGACGGAATCGTTCTGCCGACCGGCTCCGTGCGGCTTCTCAACCGTGCGCCGGTGCAGGAGCTTCCCGGCTACGCCGAGGGCGAATGGTGGGTGCAGGACGCCGCCGCCGCGATCCCGGCGCGGCTGCTTCGCGCGGGCCCGGGCATGCGCGTCGCGGATCTGTGCGCGGCGCCCGGCGGCAAAACCGCCCAGCTCGCCGCCGCCGGCGCGCAGGTGGTCGCGCTCGACCGCTCCGCCGAACGGCTGCGCAGGCTCGCGGCGAATATGGAGCGGCTGCGTTTGTCGGTTGACGTGGCGGTGGGCGACGCGCTCGCCTATGAGGCCGCGCCTTTCGACGCGATCCTGCTCGACGCGCCATGCACGGCGACCGGCACGATACGCCGCCACCCCGACGTGGCGTGGGTGAAACGTGCGAGCGACGTCGCTGCGCTCGCCGTCGTGCAGGGCAAGATGCTCGATCGCGCCTGCTCGCTGCTCAAGCCGGGCGGAACGCTCGTTTATTGCACCTGTTCGCTGGAGCCTGAGGAAGGCCCCGCGCAGATCGCCGCGCTGCTGCGCCGCAATCCCGATATGGCGCGCGCGCCAGTGGAGGCCGCGGAGATTGGCGGATTGTCCGACTGCCTGACGCCGGAGGGCGATGTGCGCACCACGCCCGACGCGCTGCCCAACGAAGATCCGCGTCTGGCCGGGCTCGACGGGTTCTTCGTCGCGCGTGTGACGCGGCGGGCCTGAATCTTTAACTTTCGTTAAATGCTTTGTCGTTAATGGCGAGTGAATGAGCGTCGCATCCGCGCCTGCGGGCGCGGCGCGCATGAGGAGACCGACGATTTGACGCGGCTCACTGTCGCTGAACGCATCGCGATAGCCGGCCAGGCCGTGCGTCATGGCGCGCGGTGCGGCCTGCGCATGGGCGCCGCGCCGTTGTTCCTGCTGTCGCGCCTGCGGGGCCCGGCGCCGCAGCGCCTCGTGATCGCCCCGCAGGACATCCGCACCAGCGATCCGACCGTCGCCGATGACATCTACGCCGGTTATTTCGCCTTCGCCTCGCGCATCGTCGACGCGCGCGAGCAATCGCCCTTCGTTCTCGTGGGCCCGAGCCCGGAGTGGGAGGCCGCTCTCATGGGTTTCGGATGGCTGCGCCATTTGCGCGCCGCCGAGACAAGCCTGGCGCGCGAGAACGCGCGCGCTCTGGTGGGCGAATGGATCAGCCTGCACGGGGCGCCTGCGCAGACCATCGCATGGACGCCGCAGGTGGCCTCGCGCCGCCTGATGTCATGGGTGAGTCAGTCGCCCCTGTTGCTCGACGGCGCCGACGCGGATTTCTATGCGCGCTTTCTCAAATCGATCGGGCGCCACGTGTCCTGGCTCGGCGCGCAGACGCGCTTCGCCCTGCGCGGCGAGGCGCGCCTGTTCGCCTGCGTCGCGCTCGTGCAGGCGACTTTGTGTTCGGATGGTTATGCGCGCGCCTTCAGAACCGCAAGCCGGCACATGGCTGAGGAGCTGGAGCGTCAGGTCCTCGTCGACGGCGGGCATATCTCGCGCAATCCGCAGGTCGTTCTCGATCTCTTGTTCGACCTTCTGCCGCTGCGTCAGGCTTTCGCCGCGCGCAACGTGACGCCGCCGCAGCAATTGGTGGGCGCGGTCGACCGCCTGCTGCCCATGCTGCGCCTGTTCCGCCATTCCGATGGTTCGCTGGCTCTGTTCAACGGCATGGGCGTGACGGCGCCCGACATGCTCGCCACCCTGCTCGCCTATGACGACGCGCTCGCGCAGCCCATCCTCAACGCGCCCTTCAGCGGCTATCAGCGCGTCGAGACGCCCGACGCGGTGCTGCTGATGGATGTGGGCGGCCCGCCGCCGCCTGATTATTCCCAGCGCGCCCACGCCGGCGCCCTGTCGATCGAATTGTCGCTCGACTCCTGCCGCCTTGTGGGCAATTGCGGCGCGCCGCTTTCCCAGCGCGGCGCCCTGCGCGAGGCCGCGCGCATGACGGCGGCCCATTCCACGCTGGAGCTGGGCGAGGAATCCTCAGCCCGCCTCGCCCATGAGATAGGTCTTGGCGAATGGGCGGGGGGGCGCATTTTCATCGGCCCGCAGGTGAGCGACGTGTCGCGGCGCGACGGGCCCGACGCTTTCGCGCTCGAGGCGCGCCACGACGGCTATGTCGCGCGGTTCGGCCTCGTTCACGCCCGCACCATCACGCTGCCCGTGGGCGGCGGGCGGGTGGAGGGCGTGGACCTGCTCGAGCCGGCGGGCGGCCGCAAGCCCCCAGAAGGCCTCGCCTACGCCATCCGTTTCCATCTCCATCCAGCGGTCAAGGCCGCGCGCGTGGAGCGCGAGCATGGGGTGATGCTCGTCCTGCCCGGCGGCCAGCACTGGCTGTTCCACGCCGCGGGCCGGCAGCTCGAGCTGGAGGACGGCGCCTTCTTCGCCTCAGCCGACGGGTCGCGCGCCGCCCAGCAGATCGTCATTCGCGGCGACGCCGGGCGGGAGCCGGAAACGCGCTGGGCGTTCCTGCGCGGCGGCTAACCGCTTCGCCTTCCCCCGCGCCCGCCTGCATGGTAAGCGCCGGCCTTCGCCTCTCCGCTCCTCCGAGCCAGATTCGCAAGGCCCCTCATGTCCAGCGACCTTCGCCCCATCACCCGCGCGCTTCTCTCCGTTTCCGACAAGACCGGGCTGATCGATTTCGCCCGCGCGCTCGCCGAGCGCGGCGTGGAGCTGGTCTCCACCGGCGGCACCCGCAAGGCCATCGCGGATGCGGGGGTTGCGGTGAAGGACGTCTCCGATCTCACCGGCTTTCCGGAGATGATGGACGGGCGCGTCAAGACGCTGCACCCGAAAGTGCACGGCGGCCTGCTGGCGATCCGCGACGATGGGGAGCACCAGCGCGCCATGGCCGCCCACGGCATTCTCCCGATCGACCTTCTCGTGGTGAATCTGTATCCCTTCGAGGCGACCGTGGCGAAGGGCGCCGCCTATGACGATTGCATCGAGAACATCGACATCGGCGGGCCGGCGATGATCCGCGCGGCGGCCAAGAACCACGCGGACGTCGCCGTGGTCGTGGACGTGTCCGATTACGCGCTCGTGCTCGACGCCATGGCCGCGCAGGGCGGCGCGCTCGACCTGGCGCTGCGCAAGCGCCTCGCGCAGAAAGCCTACGCCCGCACGGCGGCCTATGACGCAGCGATCTCCAACTGGTTCGCGAGCGCCATCGGCGAACAGGCGCCGGCCTATCGCGCGGTCGGCGGCGCGTTCGCCGAGACGATGCGCTATGGCGAGAACCCGCACCAGAGCGCGGGTTTCTACCGCACGCCCGAACAGCGATTCGGCGTCGCGACCGCGCGCCAGCTGCAGGGCAAGGCGCTCTCCTACAACAATGTGAACGACACCGACGCCGCGTTCGAATGCGTGGCCGAGTTCGATCCTGCGCGCACGGCCGCGGTCGCCATCATCAAACACGCCAATCCCTGCGGCGTGGCGGAAGGCAAGACGCTGCGCGAGGCCTATGAGCTGGCGCTGCGCTGCGATCCCGTGTCGGCCTTCGGCGGCATCGTCGCGCTCAACCGCAAGCTCGATGCGGACGCCGCGCGCGAGATCGTGAAGATCTTCACGGAAGTGATCATCGCGCCGGAGGCTGACGAGGAGGCCGCAGCCATCGTGGCGGCGAAGAAAAATCTGCGTCTGCTCGTCACCGGCGGCCTGCCCGATCCGCGCGCGCCTGGCCTGTCCGTGCGCACCGTCGCCGGCGGCCTGCTGGCGCAGGGCCGTGACAACGCCGTGGTGGACGACATGGAGCTAAAAGTCGTCACCCGCCGCGCGCCCAGCGCGCGCGAGCTCGAAGACCTGAAATTCGCTTTCCGCGTCTGCAAGCACGTGAAGTCGAACGCCATCGTCTATGTGAAGGGCGGCGCCACGGTGGGCGTGGGCGCGGGGCAGATGAGCCGCGTCGATTCCTCGCGCATCGCCGCCTGGAAGGCCGCGGAGGCCGCCCGCGCGGCGGGTCTTCCTGAATCCCTCACCAAGGGCTCCGTCGTCGCCTCCGACGCCTTCTTCCCCTTCGCCGACGGCTTGCTGGCGGCGGCTGAGGCGGGCGCCACCGCCATCATCCAGCCGGGCGGATCGATGCGCGACGACGAAGTGATCAAGGCGGCCGACGAGGCCGGCCTCGCGATGGTGATGACCGGCCACAGGCATTTCCGGCACTGAGCCTGCGCGCTCTTCATCTTTGCGAAAGCAAACGCTGCGTCAGTGCGCGCGCGTTCATCTTCCGTTAACGCGCGACAGCGTTTCTAGCGGCCACGCGACGCTGGATATTTGTCGCCGACACGGGATTTGAACACCATGCGCATCGTTTCGGAAAAGGAGCTTGAAGGCATGCGGATCGTGGCCGAGATCGGTCCGATCTGCGCAACCTCCATGTGGCATTCGGCCCGCGCCCCGCTCGAGACGCATCGCGAGACAGCGCTTGAGAAACTGCGGCGCCTCGCCCGCGAGTTCGAAGCCGACGCGGTCGTGGGGCTCGACGTGACCACCGACGAAGTCGTGAACGAGGATCTTGCGCCCGTTCCGCTGCGCCGCGTGCAGGCGCGCGGCGTCGCCGTCAAGCTCGTCCGCGCGGCCTGACGCGCTTACGCGCCGCTCGCCGCCAGAAGGTCGGCCTGATGGCGGGTGATGAGCGGCTCGATGATTTCATCGAGCGCCTCGCCCGCGATCATGCGATCCAGCTTGTAGAGCGTCAGTTCGATGCGATGGTCGGTGACGCGCCCTTGCGGAAAATTATAGGTGCGGATGCGCTCGGAGCGGTCGCCTGAGCCCACCTGCGACTTGCGGTCGGCCGCGCGCTCGGCGTCGAGCTTGCGGCGTTGCTCGTCGTAGAGGCGCGCGCGCAGCAGGCTCATGGCGCGCGCGCGGTTCTTGTGCTGCGAGCGTTCGTCCTGCACCAGCACCACGACGCCGGTGGGGATATGGGTGATGCGGATCGCCGATTCCGTCTTATTGACGTGCTGGCCGCCCGCGCCCTGCGCCCGCATGGTCTCGATGCGCAGGTCCGATTCATTGATGTCGAAATCGACCTCCTGCGCCTCGGGCAGGACGGCGACGGTGGCGGCGGACGTGTGGATGCGCCCCTGCGCTTCGGTGGCGGGCACGCGCTGCACGCGGTGCACGCCTGATTCGAACTTCAGCCGCGCGAACACGCCGCGCCCGGTGATCGAGGCCACGATCTCCTTGTAGCCGCCCGCTGTTCCTTCGCTGGTCGAGAGAAGCTCGACGCTCCATCCGTGCTGCTCGGCGTAGCGCGCGTACATGCGGAACAGGTCGCCTGCGAACAGCGCCGCCTCGTCGCCGCCCGTGCCTGCGCGCACTTCGAGAATGGCGCCGCCCTCATCGGCGGCGTCTTTCGGCAGGAGCGCGATCTGGATCTCGCGTTCGAGCGCCTGCGCGCGTTCGCCAGCCTCCTGCGCCTCGATCTCGGCGAGCTCGCGCATGTCGCGTTCGGTTGCGGAATCCTCCAGCATGGCGCGCGCGCCTGCGGCGTCGTCGAGCGCCTGGCGCCATGCGGCGATGGCGGCGCAGACGGGTTCGATCTCCGACAATTCGCGCGAGAGCGCGCCGAATTCCGCGCCGGCGGCGCCGGCGGCGAGTTTCGCCTCGATCTCGTCGCGGCGGCGCAGGATGAGGTTGAGTTTGTCTTGCGGCAGCATGATGGTCCGGTGCGGGCTGGCGGGCGCGAAAGCTCAAGGCGCGCGTCGCGCTACAAGGGCACGCCCTTGGCGTCCGCATAGGCGCGCAATTCCTCGCGCAGGGAGGCGGCGCCGTCCTTGCGGGCGAGCAGGTCGCTCATGAGCGCGCGCAATTCGCCCGCGTCCATCGCCATGATCGCGGCTTTCACCGGGCCGATGCTCGAAGGCGACATGGAGATCGCCTTGAAGCCGAGGCCGACGAGCGCCATCGCCTCGAGCGGACGCCCGCCCATTTCGCCGCACAGGGTGACGGGCTTTCCCGCGCGCCCGGCGCTGTCGACCACATGGGCGAGCGCGCGCAGCACGGGCGCGGACAGAACGTCGAAACGGTTGGCCACGCGCCTGTTGTCGCGGTCGGCGGCGGTCAGATATTGCACGAGGTCGTTGGAGCCGATGGAGATGAAATCCGCCCGCTCGAGCAATTCGTCGAGCTGCCAGAGCAGGGAGGGCACTTCGATCATCACACCCAGCCGCAGCAGCGAGGGCGTTCCATAGCCGTGGCGGCGCAGATGCGCGAGCTCGCGCGCCACCAGCGCGCGCGCCGCGTCGAACTCGCTCACTATCGCCACCATGGGGAACATGATGCGCAATTCGCGCTCCGCGCCGGCGCGCAGAAGCGCACGCAATTGCGAGCGCAGGAGGGCGGGGCGGTCGAGGCCGATGCGGATCGCGCGCCAGCCAAGCGCAGGATTCTCCTCCTCATAGGTCTGCATATAGGGGAGGATCTTGTCGCCGCCGATGTCGAGGGTGCGGAAGGTCACGCAGCCCTGCGGCGTCGAATCCAGCACTTGTTTGTAGAGCACGTATTGCTGCTCGAGCCGCGGAAATTGCGAGGCGAGCATGAATTGCAGTTCCGTGCGGAACAGGCCGATCGACTTCACGCCCGCCTCGCCCATGTGGTGCACGTCCACCAGAAGGCCCGCGTTCATGAGCAGTTCGATCGTCGCGCCGTCGCGGGTGACGGCGGGTTTTTCGCGCAGCTGGTGATATTGCTCCTGCCGGCGCGCGCGCAGCCGCGCCTTCTCGCGATAGGCGCCTTCCACGTCGGGCTGCGGGCGCACCTGCACTTCGCCCGCCCCGCCGTCGACGATGATCGCGTCGCCCTGTTCCACGAGGCTGGTGATGTTGTCCACGTCGCCCACGGTTGGCACGCCAAGCGACCGGGCGACGATCGCCACATGGCTCGACCCGCCGGCGTCCTCCAGCACGAGGCCGCGCAGGCGCTTGCGGTCATATTCGAGCAGGGCGGCGGGGCCCATGCTGCGCGCGACGAGCACGGCGTTGTCAGGCAGCGTGTCTGGCCCGGCGACCAGGGATTGTCCGGTGAGCTGGTGCAGGAGCCGGTTGGCGAGATCGTCGAGATCGTGCAGGCGCTCGCGCAGATAGGGATCGGTCTGGCGCAGCAGGCGCGCGCGCGCGTCGTTCTGCACGCGCTCGACGGCGGCTTCCGCCGTCACGCCGGTGGAGATCGCCTCCCGCAGGCGACGCAGCCAGCCGCGGTCATTGGCGAACATCCGGTAGGTTTCGAGCACTTCGCGATGGTCGCCGGCGGAGCCGTCGCCGTCGAGCAATTGGTCGATGCCCGCGCGCATCGCCTCGATGGCGGCCTCGAGCCGTTCGAGCTCCTTGTTCGTGTCTTCCGCCACGATCTGGGTGACGACGACGCGCGGCTGGTGCAGCACCACATGGCCGAGGCCCACGCCTTCGGCCACCGCCGAGCCTTTGAGCGCGAGCGGCCGGCGCACCGCGATTTCCGCGCCCGGACGCACGATCGCCTGCAATTCGCCCGAGGCGATCATTTCGGCGAGGAGCATGGCGATGGTCTCGAGGACCTCGATCTCCTCCTCCGCATAAACGCGGTTGGCGCGGTTCTGCACCACGAGCACGCCGAGCGTGTTGCCGCCGCGCAGGATCGGCACGCCGAGGAAGGCGTTGTAAATCTCTTCGCCCGTCTCCGGCTTGTAGGAGAAGGAGGGGTGCGACTGGGCGTCGGAAAGGGCGAGCGGCTCGGCGTTGCGCGCGATCAGGCCGACAAGGCCTTCGCCGGCGCGCATGGTGGTCAGGTGGACCGCCTCGCGGTTGAGGCCTTCTGTGGCGAACAGTTCGAGCCGGCCGTCCGCGCGCAGCACGTAGACCGAGCAGACTTCCGCGACCATGTTGGCGGCGATCTGGACCACGATGCGGTCGAGGCGCGCCTGCGCGCTCACCGGCTCCGCCATGGCTTCGCGGAGTCGGCGCAGCAGGAGGCGCGGGCCGCCTGGCGCGCTGCGCGTGGGCATCAGATCTCCGGTCCTTCCGCGCGTGACGCGCCCTTGGGGCTGCTCCGCCAAGGGCGCCCGCTTCAGGCTATAACGAATAGGCCAGCGCCCCCGCAAGGCGCAAAGGCGAGGGGCGCCCCGGGATTCGCGGGCGTGAGGCTGCGGAGGCGGCCCAGCGTCGGGGCGGCATCGGGGCCGCTATCGGGGCCGGCATCGGGCCGGCATCGGGGCCGGCATGGGCTCGGCCGGGCGGTTGTCGGCCCGCGACACCCGTCGCGGGCTCCGGCGTCGCGGCGTTCAGGCCGCCTTGTCGAGGCCGTAGAGGGAGTGCAGCGTGCGCACCGCGAGCTCGGTGTAGTCCTTGTCGATGAGCACCGAGAACTTGATCTCGCTCGTGGTGATCGCGCGGATGTTCACGCCCTTCTCGGCGAGCGCCCGGAAGGCGCGGGCGGCCACGCCCGCATGGGAGCGCATGCCCACGCCGATGGCCGAGATCTTCACCACGTCCGTGGCGCCCTCGATCGATTCATAGCCGATCGCGCCCTTCATCTTCGCCAGCAGGTCCATGGCGCGCTCGTAATCGGCCGCCTGCACGGTGAAGGTCAGGTCGGTGGTCTGGCCGTCGCGCGCGGTGGCGGGGCCGGAGACGACCTGGATGATCATGTCCACGTTGATGTTGCTGTCGGCGAGCGGGCCGAAGATCGAGGCGGCGACGCCGGGCTTGTCGGCGACGTTGCGCAGCGTGATCTGGGCCTCGTCCTTGGAGAAGGCGATGCCGGTAACGACCTGCTGTTCCACGATCTCATCCTCCTCGCAAATAAGCGTGCCGGGCCGCGGATCGGCCGGGTCGTCGAACGACGAGCGCACGAAGGTGCGCACCTTGTGCACCATGGCGATCTCGACCGAGCGCACCTGCAGCACTTTGGAGCCGAGCGAGGCCATTTCGAGCATTTCCTCGAAGGAGACCTTGTCCAGCTTGCGCGCCTTGGGCACGACGCGCGGGTCGGTCGTGTAGACGCCGTCCACGTCGGTGTAAATGTCGCAGCGCTCCGCGCCGATCGCCGCTGCGACCGCGACGGCGCTCGTGTCGGAGCCGCCGCGCCCAAGCGTCGTCACGCGGCCTGTCTCCTCGTGAACGCCCTGGAAGCCAGCGATGACGGCCACTTCGCCGCGCGCGAAACCCTCGTCGAGCTTTTTGGAATCGATGCCCTCGATGCGCGCCGAGCCATGGGCGTCGGAGGTGCGGATGGGGATCTGCCAGCCCTGCCATGAGCGCGCGGGCACGCCCATCTCCTGCAGCACGATGGCGAGCAGGCCGGAAGTCACCTGTTCGCCCGAGGCGACCACCGCGTCATATTCGCGCGGGTCGTAGAGTTTGGAGCTCTCGTTGACCCAGCCCACGAGTTCATTGGTCTTGCCTGACATGGCGGAGACCACGACGGCGACCTGATAGCCCGCCTCCACCTCGCGGCGCACATGGGCGGCCACATTGCGGATGCGCTCGATATTGGCGACGGACGTGCCGCCGAATTTCATCACCAGACGGGCCATGAGGACCTAAACGACGACCTGAACGCGCGCGCCCCGGCGGCCGCGGATTGCGAAGCCGGACGGCATGTGAAAGGAAGGCGGGCCGGCGCAGGCGCCGCTCGCGCCCCTCTGAAAGGGCGCGTATAGATACCCTGCGGCGTCAGCCTGTCAACGTCGCCGCGCCGCGCCGGAGGTTCCATGTCCGCATCCCATGAAAGCCCGCCCGGCGGCGCTTTCCCTCAGGGTCCGTCGGTCGATCCCCAGGAGGTCGGCCAGTTCGAACGGCTGGGCGAGAGCTGGTGGAGCGAGACCGGCCCCATGGCCGCCCTGCACCAGATCAATCCCGTGCGGCTGCGCTGGATGCGCGACGCGATGATCGACGCCTTCGCCGCGCCCGACGGCGGTCGGCGCGATCCCATGTCCCTGCGCTCGCTCGAGGGCCTCACGATCCTCGACGCGGGATGCGGCGGCGGCCTGCTCACCGAGCCTCTCTCGCGCATGGGCGCGCAGGCGCTCGGAATCGACCCCGCGCCGGGCAATGTCGAGATCGCGCGCGCCCATGCGGCGCAAACGGGCGCAAGCGCGCGATATGAGGCCACGACGGTCGAGGCCTTGCGCGCGGAAGGCGCGCGCTTCGATGTCGTATGCGCGATGGAGGTGATCGAGCATGTGCGCGATCCTGCGACCTTCGTCGCCGACGCGGCGGCGCTTGTGCAGCCCGGCGGCTTGTTCTTCTGCTCCACGCTCAACCGCACGCTGAAGAGTTTCGCGCTCGCCATCGTGGGCGCCGAATATGTGCTGCGCTGGGTCGAGCCGGGCACGCATCGCTGGGACAAGTTCGTGAAGCCCGAGGAGCTGGAGACGTGGATCGCCGCCGCCGGCCTCGAACTCTACGCGCTCGCGGGCGTCAGCTATTCCCCGTTCTCGCGCCAATGGGCCGTCTCGCGCGACCTCGACGTGAATTACATGGTCGTCGCGCGGCGTCCGCTGCTGCTCGTCTAGCCGAAGCCTTCGCTCTCCTTTTGCGTTGGGCCGCGCACTCCTTTCGGAGAGGGCGCAATGGCGCGCGCGCGCGTTGACCGGCCACACGCACTACATGGAGACGAACATGACCAGATCCCGCAAGGCGGTTTTCTGGACGGCCTCGGCCGCCTCGGTCCTTGCGTTCGCGAGCGCGGATCGCGCTGCGGCGCAGTATTATCCTGGCGCTATCGCTTATGGCGCACCGGTCTATGCGCCCTACGCCGAAGGCCCGCGCCCGATCGTTGTGCGGCGCGCGGTCTATGGCGGCGAATATCGCTGGCCCTATCGCCCGGACCTGATCGTGCGCATGGGCCCGCCGGGCGGCAAATGCACGCTCACCTATGAGCAGACCCTGACGGCGGATGGGCTCGCCTGGCGCCCGCTCGTGGATTGCGAGCCGCGCGACTGATCAGTTGCGCTCATCGGGCAGGGCGGGGATAGGCAGCACGGGCACGCCGTCCTCCCACAGCTCCCGCGCCTGTTCGAGCGAGGCCTGTCCGCGGATCGGGCGCGTGGGCGTCTCGCCCTCGTGCATGCGCCGGGCTTCTTCGACGAATTCCGCGCCCACGTCCGTGGTGGTCTGCGCGATCTTCTCGTGCAGCGCGCGCACCATGTCGCGCAGGGCGCGTTGTTCGTCGTTGAGCAGCGCCATGTCCTGAGCGCCGGCCGCGGGCGCGGCTGCGGACGAAGCCTGCGCCTGCGCGTTGCGCGCCTTGCGCCGTGAGGTGGAGACGGAGGGCGCCATCAGCGCCTTCTCCACGCGGGTCGCGCCGCAATGCGGGCATTCCACGAGGCCGCGGCGCTGTTGCGTCTCGAAGGCCTGCGAGTCCGAGAACCAGCTTTCGAATTCGTGCCGCGCCTCGCAGATCAGCGCATATTTGATCATGGCGTCACCCGGCGAGCAGGGCGTCCAGCTTGCCCGCCCGTTCGAGCGCGTGGAGGTCGTCGCAGCCGCCCACATGGGTCGCGCCGATGAAGATCTGCGGCACGGTCCAGCGCCCGCCCGCGCGTTCGGACATTTTGCGCTGGGCGTCGTCGTCCCCGTCCACGGAGATTTCGTCGAAGGCTGCGCCCTTGCTGCGCAGGAGCGCCTTGGCGGACTGGCAATAGCCGCAGGTCGATTTGGTGTAGATCGTGATCGCGGGCATCGAGCTGAACCTTTCGGCCCCCTTTATGGGGGATTCAGAAACTCGTCACAACCCGTCCGAACGTGAGCGCGTCCACGCTGGCCGCGCCCGCGCGCAGCAGGACGCGGGCGGCCGCGTTGCAGGTCGCGCCGGAGGTCATAACGTCGTCCACCAGCACGATCCGCCGGCCCGCGACCGCCGCCGGATCGCTTGCCTGAAAGGCGCCCTGCAGGTTCTCCGCGCGCTGCGCCCGCGACAGGCCGACCTGGGGCGCGGTGCGCCGGACGCGCGCGAGCAGGCCGGGATCGACCGGCAGGCCGCTCGCCTGCGACACCGCCTGCGCCAGCGCGGCCGCCTGGTTGAACCGGCGCTGGAACAGGCGGCGCCTGTGCAGGGGAATGGGGACGAGCAGATCCGCCTCCGCCAGAAGCTCGGCGCCCGCCCGCGCCATCCACTGGCCCATGGGCCCGGCGTAATCCATCCGGTCGCCATATTTGAGCGCGTGGACGAGGCGGCGCGCGGGGCCTTCCTGATAGAGCGCCACGCAGCGCGCCCGCCCCCAGACGGGCGGGTCCGCCATCGCCTGCGGGGAGATCAGCCCCGCGCCCAGGTCCTGCGCGAAAGGGGCTCCTGTGCGCTCGCAAAAGGGACGTTCCACAAAGGGCGTGCGGGCCCAGCAGGCGGCGCAGAGAAGTCCGTTTTGCTGCATCGCAGCATGGCATGCGGGGCAGGACGGAGGATAAATGACATCAACGACTTGCTGCGCAGCATGACGAAAAATCCCGCCGCTTTTGCTGCGCTCCATGCTGCGCACAAAACCGCGCGAAAAAAATCCGCCGGACGGGGCGTCCGGCGGGAGCGCCGCTGGGGTTGCGGCGTCGGGGAGGGTGGGGGCGTGGCGCGCGTCCATGCTACAGCCTAAGCCGCAGCATGAATTTGCGCCAGCCCGTCCTCAGCGCTTCTTCTGGCCTTCTTCCTGATAGGTGAATTTCGCCTCGGACTCATAGGCGCGCACGCCCGGCGCCTTGCCGGGCAGGCCCATTTCCTCCCAGCGCGCGGCCACTTTGTCATAGGTGGACTTGCGCAGGGTCGTGCGGGCGGAGAACACCGGCAGATAGCGGTGGTCCTTGCAGGCGTTGATGAGCACTTTCGAGCCGTAGGGCCGCTTTTCGGGCGGGTTCTGGGACGGATCGAGCGGGGTGCTCCAGGTGTTGCGCAGGATGTCCATGTCGTCGATGGGGTTGCAGCGGCTGCCCATGGCCCACAGCACCTGATCCATGTCCGTGGGGTCCACGTCCTCGTCCACGGCGATGACGAATTTGGTGTAATAGGCGCCGCCCGGCACCTGGGCGGCGAGCGCCAGCACCTGCGCGGCGTGGCCGGCGTAGCGCTGCTGCAGGGAGATGATCGTCATGCCGAAGCCGCCGGCGGCGGCGGGATGCGAATAGACGCCCTGCACGCCCAGCACGCCCAGCTTGTCGAAATCGTCCCAGATCTTCGCCGCGCGCAGGATCGAGAAAAAGCCGCTCTGCTCGCAGGAGGGATAATCCGCCATCAGCGCATTGGTGAGCACGGGATTGGTGCGGTAGTGGATCGCCTTGATCTTCACGAGCGGGCAGGCGTCCTCGGGCTTGCCGTAATAGCCGGTGAACTCGCCGAAGGGGCCTTCGGGGGAGAGCGCGTTGGGCTCGATCACGCCTTCGATGACGAGCTCCGCATTGGCGGGGATGAGCAGGTTCGTCGCCTTGCCCTTCACCACGGGAATGGGCTCGCCCTTGATGCCGCCGGCGTATTCATATTCCGAAACGGTTTTGGGGAAGCTCTGCGAGCCCACCAGCATGAACAGCGGATCGACGCCCCAGGCGGCGGCCACTTCGAGCGATTCGCCGCGCTCCCACGCTTTCTGGATGTGCAGGCGCGCGTCCTTGCCCGGCGACAGATAGAGGCCGCAGGAATTCTTGCCCTGCTGCATCATGCGATAGGTGCCGATGTTGAAATAACCCGTCTCCGGGTCTTTCGTGATCACCGCGTCGCAGGTGCCCGCATAGCGTCCGCCGTCGCGCGGCCAGTGCTTGGGGATCGGCAGCAGGTCGAGGTCCACGTCGTCGCCGAACAGCGAGTTTTCGTAGATCGGCGCCTTGCCGGCCTCCACTTCGCGCGGGGGCGTGCGCTTCTTCAGCTTGTCCTTGGTGCGGCGGATCAGCTCCACCGTCGGCGTGTCGGGGTCTTCCTCGAGCGACACGGCGATGCGGCGCACGCTCGGCCCATAGGGGCCCCAAAGATGGCGCGCGCCGATGGGGCTTTTCTCGAAGCCCACGACATTGTTGAAAAGCGCGGCGGGCGAAGGCTTCTGCTTGGCGAGCAGATAGGCGACGGCGGACATTTCCTCGTCGCGCTCCACCGGCGCGTCGATGCGCACCAGTTCGCCGATCTCCTCGATGCGGGCGAGGAATTCGCGAAGGTCCTGAATCGGGCCCTTCACGCTGTTGGAAGCCTTGTCGTCCATGGCGCATCCTCCGTGCGGGCTTCAGGCCCTGCGTTCCTGCGCTCTATGGCACGGGCGGGGAATGCTGAAAAGCCGGCGCGGGGGCCGGCTTTTCGGATTGGGGCGCGCGTGCGCCTCAGTTGAAGTATTTGCGCGCGCGTTCCTTGAGGTGGTCGGGCACGGCGAACAATTCGTCGATGACGGCCTTGAGCCGCGTATGGTCGATGAATTGCACGTCCACCTGCACCGCCGCCGCTTCTTTCTTGAATTCGGGATCGTCGAGCATTTTCACGAAGGCCGTGCGCACCGCGTTCACGCGGTCGGCCGGCACGTCGGGGGCGAAGGCGAAGGGGCGGCCGAGGCGGTTGCCCGCCGTCACCACGCGCGTCACCAGACGGTCCTCCGTATTGGTGATGAGATCGTCGAGATTGGGCACGCCGGGCAGATCGTCCTGGCGCGGGCCGGAATAGACGAGGATCGAGACCTTGTCGTCGCGCAGCCAGTCGGGCTTGCTCGACTTCACGCTCGACCAGGAATTGTTGCGCGCCTCCACCTCGCCGCGCTCGATGGCGAGATTGAGCGCGCCCGAACCCGGATAGCCGGTGACGAGACGGAATTTCGTGCCGAGCATTTCGTTCATGAGCATCGGATACATGTAGGTGATGCCCGACGCGCCGTTGGAGCCCGCCACGACCTCGCGCTTCTTGGCGTCCTCCACATTGATCACGCCGGACGCTTTCCACGTCAGCATGGTCTCCACGGTGGGCGCGAGCGAGCCGATCCATTGCCACTGGCGCGCGTCGAACTGCACGCCTTCCTTGCCGACGAACTGATAGGTAGGCAGGCCGTTCTGGATCAGCGCCACGGTGAGCCCGTCGCGGGGCGCGACGCGATAGACGAAATTCGCCATCACGAGGCCGGTGGCGCCCACCATGTTCTGGGGAACCGGCGTCGGACGGCCGGGAATGTATTTCACGATGTGGCGCGCCACGAGGCGCAGGTCGATGTCATAGCCGCCGCCGGCGCTCACGCCGACGAGGAAGTTCATATTCTTGCCCTTGTAGAAATCCTCGATCGGATCGGCGTGGGCGGGAACAAGGGCTGCGGGCGCGACAAGAGACGCGGCGAGGGACGCGGCGAAGAACGCTGCGCGAGCGCTGAAGCGGGTCATGACTCCTCCCAGACGGCCTTTGATCCAAGGCCTTTCGGAAAACTTGAGCGCATTTTCGATCACGAAAGCGCGCGCAAGGCAAGGGAGAGAAAGAGGCGCGCGAGCCTTGCTATTCGCCCGGCGCGCGGGCCTCGATGGCGAGCGCGTGCACGCCGCCCGCCAGCTCCTCGGCGAGCAGGGCGTTGATCTCCCGGTGGCGGGCGATGCGGCTCTTGCCGGCGAATGCGGCGGACACCACTTTCACGGTGAAATGAGTTTCGCCGCGAGGCTCCACGCCGCCGGGATGCATCATGTGTCCCGCGTGTTTGTGGGACTCGTCGAGGACCTCGAGCGAGGCCGGCGACAAGGCCGCCTCCAGCTTGTCGCGTATCCTGTCCCTCACGCTCATGTCGCGCTCCCTCGCCGGACCATGCGCCGGCGGCGGGAAGATGGTCCGGTCCGGCCCGGGGGGCAAGGGCGTTGATGAATCCTCAATCAGCCGCGCCGCAGTCTTGGCGCGCGCCTTGCCGGCGCCCCGGCGCCTGCCTAGAGTGGCCTGCATGAATTTGAATTCGCCGCTGTTCGACCGAATCCGCGTCAAGTCGGGCGCGCAGGAGGAGAGCCCGCCCGCCTCCGTCGCCTGCGATCATCCGGGCTGCGGCGCGGCGGGCGAATATCGCGCGCCCAAGGGACGCAACCGCGAGGGGCAGTATTTCTGCTTCTGCCTCGACCACGTGCGCGCCTACAACCAGTCTTACAATTACTTCACCGGCATGACCGACGAGGACGTGGCCAAGTACCAGAAGGAGGCCGTGATCGGCCACCGGCCGACCTGGACCATGGGCGTGAAGCGCGGCAAGGGCTTTCGCGAGGAGGGCGCGGATCCGGCGGATTTCGTCGACCCGTTCGGCGTCATGCGGGGGCGGGCGCAGGCCCGCCGGGCGCAGGCGCCCCAGCCGCCCCGCCACGGCGTGGCCACGGCCAAGGCGCTGGAGACGCTCGGCCTCGACGAGGCCGCGGACCCGCCGGCCGTGCGCGCCCGTTACAAGGAGCTCGTGAAACGGCTCCATCCCGACATGAACGGCGGCGACCGCTCGCGGGAGGAGAAATTGCGCGAGATCATTCAGGCCTATAAACATCTTCGAACCGCCCGGCTCGCTTAGCCGGACATTCGATCAGGGGCCCGAGCGCCCACGCCATCGGCCGCCAAGGCCATCAGTCTGCCCGATCGCTGAAGGTCCGGGCTTGGAGGAAGAATGACCGCGACTGCGCAGGCCCCGGGGATGCCCGACAAGAAAGTGTCGGTGCGTCAGGTTTTCGGCATCGATTCGGACATGGAGGTCCCCGCCTATTCGCAGACCAGCGAACATGTGCCGGACCTCGACCCCGACTATTTGTTCGATCGCCAGACCACGCTCGCCATTCTGGCCGGCTTCGCGCGCAACCGCCGCGTCATCGTCACTGGCTACCACGGCACCGGCAAGTCGACCCATATCGAACAGGTGGCCGCCCGCCTGAACTGGCCGTGCGTGCGCCTCAACCTCGACAGCCACGTCTCGCGCATCGATCTCGTCGGCAAGGACGCGATCGTGCTCAAGGAAGGCAAGCAGGTCACCGAATTCCGCGATGGCATCCTGCCCTGGGCCTATCAGAACAACATCGCGCTCGTGTTCGACGAATATGACGCGGGCCGCCCGGACGTGATGTTCGTCATTCAGCGCGTGCTGGAATCCTCCGGCCGTCTCACGCTGCTCGACCAGAGCCGCGTGCTGCGCCCCCATCCCGCCTTCCGCCTGTTCGCCACCGCGAATACGGTGGGCCTCGGCGACACGTCGGGCCTTTATCACGGCACGCAGCAGATCAATCAGGCGCAGATGGACCGCTGGTCCATCGTCACCACGCTCAATTATCTTCCGCATGATCAGGAAGTGGACATCGTGCAGGCGAAGTCCCCGCACTTCAAGGGCAAGGAAGGACGCGACGTCATCAACAAGATGGTGCGCGTGGCCGACCTCACGCGCAACGCTTTCATGGCGGGCGACCTGTCCACCGTGATGAGCCCGCGCACGGTCATCACCTGGTCGGAGAACGCCGAAATCTTCAAGGACGTCGGCTTCGCCTTCCGCCTCACCTTCCTCAACAAGTGCGACGAGCTGGAGCGCCCGCTGGTGGCGGAGTTCTATCAACGCGCGTTCGGACAGGAATTGCCCGAGAGCGTCGTCAACGTCGCGCTGAGCTGAACGGAGAGGGAAGTCCCGCAAGGGACGCGTCGCAAACATGTCAGCGCCCAGCAACCGCAAGCCAGCAAGCAAAACCGAAGCGCCGCAGGAGCCTTTCAAGCGCGCCGTCGCCGGCTGCATGCGCGCCATGGCGGGCGTGAAGGAGCTCGAGGTCGTCTATGCGGCCGAGCGCCCCTCGCTCATTGGAACCGGCGAGGGCGCGAAGGCGCGCCTGCCTGAGCCTGCGCGCAAACTCTCGCCGCAGGAGGCCGCGATCGTGCGCGGCCATGCGGATTCGCTCGCGCTCAAACTCGCCTGCCACGACACGTCCGTGCATCGACGCATGACGCCGCAGAACCAGGCGGCGCGCGCCATTTTCGACGCGGTGGAGCAATCGCGCGTCGAATCCATCGGCTCGCGGCGCATGGCGGGCGTGGCTGAAAACCTCACCGCGATGCTCGAGGACCGCTATCATCGCGGCACTTACGCGGAAGTCTCCGACCGCGCGGACGCGCCGCTCGAGGACGCGGTGGCGATGATGGTGCGCGAGCGCCTCACCGGACTTGCGCCGCCCAGGGCCGCGCAGAAAATCGTCGAATTGTGGCGCCCCATCATCGAGGACCGCGCGGGCGAGGAGCTCGACGCGCTCACCGATTCCATCGAGGACCAGCGCGCCTTCGCGCGGGCCGTCCACAAAATGCTCCAGTCCCTCGACATGATGGACGAGGGCGCGATGGATCATGACGAAACCGGCGATGAGGCGGGCGATTCCGAGCCCGATTCCAAGCCGGAGGAATCCGAAAGCGACGGCGAGCAGGAGCAGACCGGCGACGCGGTTGAGATGGAGAAGGCCGAGGATTCCACCGACGACGTGGAAGACGGCGCCATGGACGCCGACGACGCGCCGGCCGGCGAATTGCCGGAAGATTCCGAAATGGGCGACGCGGAGGATTCCGCGGAGAGCCGGCGCCCGCCCTCCATGAGCCAGCAGGAGCATCGCGGGCCCGACTATAAGGTTTACGCCGCGCGCTTCGATGAGACGGTGACGGCGGAGGAGCTGTGCGAGCCCGAAGAGCTCGAGCGCCTGCGCGCCTATCTCGACAAACAGCTCACCAATCTCTCGCCCATCGTCGCGCGGCTCGCCAATCGCCTGCAACGCCGCCTGATGGCGCAGCAGAGCCGCTCGTGGGATTTCGACCTCGAGGAAGGCATGCTCGATCCCGCGCGCCTGTCGCGCGTGGTGATCGATCCGCAGCAGCCGCTCTCCTTCAAGCAGGAGAAGGACACCAATTTCCGCGACACGGTCGTCACGCTGCTGCTCGACAATTCAGGTTCGATGCGCGGTCGCCCGATCACGGTTGCGGCCACCTGCGCCGACATTCTCGCGCGCACGCTGGAGCGTTGCGGCGTGAAGGCGGAGATTCTCGGCTTCACCACGCGCGCCTGGAAGGGCGGACAATCGCGCGAGGCCTGGCTGCAGGCAGGCAAGCCCGGCGCGCCGGGCCGGCTCAACGATCTGCGCCACATCATCTACAAGGCGGCAGACGCGCCCTGGCGGCGCGCGCGGCGCAATCTCGGCCTGATGATGCGCGAGGGCCTGCTGAAGGAGAACATCGACGGCGAGGCCGTGGACTGGGCGCATAAGCGTCTGCTCGCGCGCAGAGAGCAGCGGCGCATCCTGATGGTCATCTCCGACGGCGCGCCGGTCGACGATTCCACCCTCTCGGTCAATCCGGGCAATTATCTTGAAAAGCACCTGCGCTGGGTGATCGACGAGATCGAGAACCGTTCGCCGGTGGAGTTGATCGCCATCGGCATCGGCCATGACGTCACGCGCTATTACAAGCGCGCTGTGACCATCGTGGACGCGGAGGAGCTGGGCGGGGCGATGACGGAGAAGCTCGCCGAATTGTTCGACGAGACGCCGCGCGCCATGCCGGTCTTCACGCCGCGCCGCAAGGCGGCCGGCGCGCGCTGAGCGCAAACGAGCCGAAGCCAAAATCTCAAAACGAAAAACGCCGGCACGAAGCCGGCGTTTGCGTTTGGGCGTCTTGATCGCGAGAGCGACGCGCCCGCAGGCGCGCGCGGCTCAGGCGGCGGCGACGGCCTGCTTCTTGATGATTTCGCGACGCAGGGTCTTGGCGTTCTGCGACAGGTCTTCTTCGCGCGCCTTCAGCAGGAAGGCGTCGAGGCCGCCGCGATGCTCGACCGAGCGCAGGGCCGCCGCGGCGACGCGCAGGCGCACCGAGCGGCCGAGCGCGTCGGAGATCAGCGTGACGTTGCACAGGTTCGGCAGGAAGCGCGTGCGCGTCTTGCGGTTCGAGTGGCTGACGAGGTTGCCCGTCTGGACGGCCTTGCCGGTGAGCTCGCAACGGCGGGACATGGAACTTCCTTTCGGTGGCCGGCCGCCATGGGGCCGGCGCTGGTGTCGTCGATTTCGTTATTCGGTCGATCCTCGCGAAAACGCTTTCCCGCCAGCAAGCTGGCCTTCGCATCGCGTCGGACCGTCGAATGGGATGCGGGTTCTTAGTCGAGGCGCCCCCGCCCGTCAAGACGGCGGACCTTGAAACGGCCGGAATCGCGAGCCAAAGATGAGACTCGCCGCAATCGCGCGATTCTCTGCGCTCCACGGGGTGGACTTGCATGATTTCGAATTTTCGACGCCCGGCCGCAGCCCTCCTTCTGGGCCTTGGCGCCGGCTGCTGGGGCGCCAGCGCGGCGGCGGACACGGTGCAGATGTCCTATTCGGTCAAGCTCGTGGGCCTGGCGCTGGGCACCGCCGGCCTGCAGGCGACGATCGAGCCCTCGACCTATCAGGTCGAGGTCAACGCCAAGCTGAGCGGCATGGCCTCGGCCGTATCCAAATCCGAAGGGGCGGCGCAGGCGAGCGGCGGCATTGCGCAGGGCCGGGTCCTGCCTAACGCCTACGCCACCACCTCCTCCAATTCGCGCGAGACGCGCACGGTGCGCATGGCGCTCAATTCGGGCGTGGTGCGGGCTGTGGAGATCACCCCGCCCTTCGAGGAGCCGCCGGCGGCGGGCCGTGTGCCCGTGACCGACGCCCACAAGCGCGGCGTGGTGGACCCGCTGAGCGCGCTCGTCATGCCGGCCACCCATACCGGGCCGATCATCGCGCCCGCCGCCTGCGAGCGCACTCTGCCGGTCTATGACGGCTACACCCGGTTCGACGTGGAGCTGAGCTATGTCGGCCAGCGCGAGGTCAAGACGCGCGGCTATTCCGGCCCCGTGGTCGTCTGCGCGGCGCGCTACAAGCCGGTGGCCGGCCACCGGCCGGACCGGCGCTCGACCAAGTTCATGACCGACAACAAGAACATGCAGGTCTGGCTGATGCCGGTGGAGGGCGTGCGCGCGCTCGCCCCCTATCGCATATCGGTGGGAACGATGGTCGGCGAGGTCGTGATCGAGGCCACCAATGTGCAGGTCGCCGAGACCACCCGCAGCCAGCGCGTGCAGCGCTGAGGGCATCGGTTCAGGCCTCGCCTTCCCCCGCTTGACAAAACAGCCCCCGCGAGTCCGTCCAGGCTTGTCCGTAACGGCGGGCCGGCGCGGGCGCGTTTTCACGCAAAACTCAAGATATGGGCTGTGAAGCGGGGGCGGGCGCCCCATATTGCGGCGAACAAATCAGGACTCGGACGCAGTCGTCGATTCGGCCGCGATTCGTTCGTGGAGCGTTCGGATCATGAACATTTGCGGGTTGCGGCGCGTCATTGTGATACAAGGCGGGGATGGTTTGCGCCCGCTCTCGCCCTCCGGCCCGGCGGGCTGGCGCGCTCGCGGAGGCGCCTTTCGCGCATGAGCATGATCCAGCCGGCCGCCCATGCGGCCTCCCATGCGGCCTCCCGCGACGAGCGCTCCCGTCGGGTGGCCGCCGTGCTCGGGCCGACCAATACGGGCAAGACCCATCTCGCCATCGAGCGGATGCTCGGCCACCCCACGGGGGTGATCGGCCTGCCGCTGCGCCTGCTGGCGCGCGAGGTTTACAACAAGGTGGTCGCCCGCGTGGGGGCGGATCAGGTCGCCCTCGTCACCGGCGAGGAGAAGATCAAGCCGCGCAACGCCCGCTATTGGATCGCCACCGTGGAGGCGATGCCGCGCGACCTCGACGTGTCCTTCCTCGCGGTGGACGAAATCCAGCTCGCGGCCGATCTCGACCGCGGCCATGTGTTCACCGACCGCCTTCTTTATCGCCGCGGGCGGGAGGAGACCATGCTGATCGGGGCGGCCACGATGGGCCCGCTGATCGAGCGCCTGCTGCCCAATGCGGCCATCGTCACCCGTCCGCGCCTGTCGAAGCTTTCCTTCGCCGGCGAGCGCAAGATCACGCGCCTGCCCCAGCGCAGCGCCATCGTCGCCTTCTCCGCCGACGAGGTTTACGCCATCGCCGAGCTGATCCGTCGCCAGCGCGGCGGGGCGGCGGTGGTGCTGGGCGCGTTGTCGCCGCGCACGCGCAACGCGCAGGTGGAGATGTACCAGAACGGCGAGGTGGATTTCATCGTCGCCACCGACGCCATCGGCATGGGCCTCAACCTCGACGTGGACCATGTGGCCTTCGCCAGCGACCGCAAATACGACGGCTGGCAATATCGCCGCCTGCTGCCGGCGGAATTCGCGCAGATCGCCGGCCGGGCGGGCCGCCACGCCAAGGACGGCACGTTCGGCTCCACGGGCCGCTGTCCGCCCTTCGAGGAGGAATTGGTCGAGGCGCTGGAGGATCACGCCTTCGATCCCATCATGACGCTGCAATGGCGCAATTCGGAGCTGGATTTCTCCTCCATCGACGCCTTGCAGGCCTCCCTCGAGCGCGAGCCGCCCGAGCCGGGCCTCGCCCGCCCGCCGCTGGGGGAGGACATGATCGTGCTGGAAATGCTGGCCCGCGATCCCGGCGTGCGCAAGGCGGCGGCCACGCGGGCGGACGTGCAGCGCCTGTGGGAGGCCTGCCAGCTTCCCGATTATCGCAAGCTTTCCCCCGCGGCCCATGCGGATCTCGTCCACACGCTATTTCGTTTCGTCGTGCGGGCCGGGCGCTGCCCGGACGACTGGTTTTCGACCCAATTATCGGCGTTTGACCGCACGGACGGGGACATTGACGCGCTGTCGGCGCGCATCGCCCAGGTTCGAACCTTCAATTTCATCGCCAACCGGCCCGACTGGTTGCGCGATCCCGAGCATTGGCAGGGCGTCACGCGTCAGGTAGAGGACAATCTGTCCGACGCGCTGCACGAGCGCCTGACCCATCGGTTCGTCGACCGGCGAACCAGCGTGCTCATGCGTCGATTGAGAGAGAACGCAATGCTGGAAGCGGAAATCACCGGGGCGGGAGACGTGCTCGTCGAGGGCCAACATGTCGGAGCGCTGCACGGATTCCGGTTCACCCCCGATCCGCAGGCGGAGGGCGAGGCCCAGCGCACCCTGAACGCGGCCGCGCAAAAGGCGCTCGCCGGCGAAATCGAAAGCCGCGCCCAGCGCGTCAACGACGCCGTGGATCAGGCCTTCGCGCTCGCGCTCGACGGGACGATCCGCTGGCTTGGCGAGGCGGTCGGCAAGATCGCGGCGGGCGACCATATCCTCGCCCCGCGCGTGCGGGTGCTGGCGGACGAGCAATTGTCGGGCGGCGCCCTCGAAATGGTGCAGCGCCGGCTCGACCTGTGGCTCGCCCAGCATGTGAAGAAATTGCTCGGCCCGTTGAGCGAGCTTGAGACAGGCGAAGGCCTCGAGGGTCTGGCGCGCGGCGTCGCCTTCCAGACCGCGGAGGCGCTTGGCGTGCTGGAGCGCGCGAAGGTCGCCAACGACATCAAGTCGCTCGACCAGACCGCGCGCGCGGCCCTGCGCAAGCTCGGATTGCGCTTCGGCGCGCATCACATCTACGTGCAGCAATTGCTGAAGCCTGCGCCGCGCGCGCTCGCCGCGCAATTGTGGGCGCTCAAACACGGCGGCATCGAAAGCGTGAAGGGCTTCGACGAAGTGCCCCATCTCGCCGCCTCGGGCCGCACGTCGATTCCCGCCGACAAGGAGATTCCGCGCGGGCTTTATCTCGCCGCCGGCTTCCGCGTCTGCGGCGAGCGCGCGGTGCGCGTGGACATTCTTGAGCGCCTCGCCGATCTCATTCGTCCCGCGATCGCCTATCGTCCGGGCGTCACGCCCGGCGAGCCGCCGGCGGGCGCGGCGGACGGCGACGGTTTCGTTGTGACCGTCGCGATGACTTCGCTGGTGGGCTGTTCGGGCGAGGCCTTCGCCTCGATCCTGAAGTCGCTCGGCTATGCGGCTGAAAAGCGCAAGGGCCCGGCGATCACCGTCGCGCTCGTCGCGGCCGCGCCCACCGCGCCCATCGCGCAGCAGACGGACGAACAGGCGCCGGCAGGCGAGCAAGAGAACGCACAAGAGAACGCGCAAGAAAACGCGCAAGAGAGCGCACAAGAGAGCGCGCAAGAGAGCGCACAAGAGAGCGTCGCTGACGAAGCGGCTGCGGCGCCGGCTGAGGCTTCTGTTGAGTCCGTCGCGCCTGTCGCTTCCGCGCAGGACTCGGATGCGCAAGAAACCGAACAAGCAACCGAACAAGCAACCGAACAGGCAAGCGAACAGGCAAGCGAGCAAGCAAGCGAACAAGCAGGCGAGCAAGCGAGCGCCGCGCCTGCGGAAGCGTCCGATCAGGAGATCGAAGTTTGGCGTCCGTTCCGCCATCACCGCGGCGAGCATCGTCGCGGTCAGGGCGGGCCGCGTCGTCATGATCGTCGGCCGCAGGCTGGCGCCGCTGGCGCCGAGGCGGGCCAGCCCGCTGGCGAGGGCGCGTCCGGCGAGCGTCGCCGCGAAGGCGGCCGCAAGTTCGACGAGCGGAAAAAGTTCGACGACAAGCGCAAGTTCGGCGCCCGCGCGGGCGAAGGCGGCGGCGAGCGCCAGGGCTTCCGTCCGCGTTCCGACAAGCGTCCCGACAAGCCCCATCGCGACGAGCGCGGCGGGCGCCCCTTCGCCTCGAGCGAAGGGCCGCGTCGCGACAAGCAGCCCGATCCCAATTCGCCCTTCGCGAAACTGCTCGCCCTCAAGCAGCAGCTTGAAGGCGGCGACAAGAAATAGCGGTCGCGCCTTTGGGCCGCGGCCGCTCAGGCGAGGTTGAGGAGGCCGGCGGCGCCGGCGAGACGCGTCAGCGGCTCGATAAATATCTCTGGTTCGCCCGCATGGCGCGCACGCGCGCCGCCGCCGCCCAACTGGTCACGGGCGGCCATGTGCGCCTGAACGGGCGCAAGGTGGACCAGCCCTCCAAATTCCTCGCGCCCGGCGACGTGCTGACCATTTCTCTTGCGCGGGACGTGCGCGTTATGCGGGTGCGCGCTTTCGCGCAGCGCCGCGGCCCCTATGAGGAGGCGCGCCTGCTGTATGAGGACCTTGCGCCGCCTGCGACGCCGGAGCCGCGCGAGGGGTGAGGCGGCCGCCCGCCGGCGCCGCGGCCCCGCTCTTGCGCGGCGTGCCCAAAGGGGTTAGCAACCGGGCGTTCGAACCGCGGGAACAAGCCCATGACGTATGTCGTCGTCGAGAATTGCATCAAGTGCAAGTATATGGATTGCGTGGAAGTCTGTCCGGTGGACTGTTTCTACGAAGGCGAGAACATGCTCGTCATCCATCCCGACGAATGCATCGATTGCGGCGTCTGCGAGCCGGAATGCCCCGCCGAGGCGATCAAGCCGGACACCGAGCCGGGCCTTGAGAAATGGCTCTCGCTCAACGCCGACATGTCGAAGAGCTGGCCCAACATCACCGTAAAACGCGACCCGCCCGCCGATTCCAAGGAGTTCGACGGCAAGCCGGGCAAGTTCGACGCCTATTTCTCGCCCAATCCCGGCGAAGGCGACTGAACGCGCGCGTAAACCATGCTTTGAAAAATACAGGGCCGGAGCCAAGCGCTCCGGCCTTTTTGCGTCTTGACCTTAACCGGTCCTTGGCGAACCCTCTTGCGGGTGTGAAGGGGGCGAGCACATGCAGGACACGCGCGTCTGGGCCATCCGCGCGGGAAGCGCCGGCCAGGCAGATCAGATCTTCATTGAGCAGGAGCATGTCGCGTTGTCCTGCGCCGAGATGGACGCGGACGCGAGCAGCCTGCCGCCCATGCGGGGCGCCTTCAAGGAAGCCTTCCGCAACGGCGCCGACGAGGATCTCGCGGCCTCAGCGCCCGCGCTCGCCGGCCAGGTCTATCGTTTCGTGCACGAGATGCGCATCGGCCATCGCGTCGTCTATCCGCGCAAGAGCGACCGCACGCTGTGGTGGGGCGAAATCGTCGGGCCTTATGTCTACGAGGCGCAGGACGGCAAGGCCTTCGCCCATCGACGCGCGGTGCGCTGGATCGGCCGGTTGAGCCGCGACGAATTCACGCCCGGCGCGCTCTACGAACTGGGCTCCACGCTGTCGCTGTTCGAGGTGCGCTCGTTCGCGCCGGAGTTCTGGCGCAAGTTCGAGGCGAGCGCGGAAGCCTGCGAGGACGAGCCGGAGGCGAACGCCCTGCGCGACATAGCGGAGGCGACGAACGATTTCATCGCGCGCAAGCTGCGCACGCATTTCAAGGGCTTTCCGATGGAGCCGCTGGTGGCCGACGTGTTTCGCGCCATGGGCTATCGCGCGCGCGCCACGCGCAAGACGCGCGACGACGGCATCGACGTGATCGCTCATCGCGACGAATTGGGAATCGAGCCGCCGATCCTGAAGATTCAGGTGAAGGCGCATGACGGCAACATCGGCGCCGATCCGGTGAAATCCTTCAGCGCGATGATCCCTGACCGCGACGTGGGCGTGTTCATCACCACGGGCGGCTATTCGGCGGGCGCGCTCGATTTCGCGCGCACGCGCTCCAACATCCGGCTGCTGAACGGCATCGAATTCATCGCGCTGATCCAGAAACACTACGACCAGCTCGATCCGCGCCGGCGTCGCCAGATCCCGCTGCGGCGGGTTCTGGTGCCCGACGTGGGCGGCGCCGACGGGGAGACGTGAGGCGCAAAAGAAAAAGGCCGGCGCGAAGGCCGGCCTTTTCGAAACTCTGGCGGGGCGCCTCAGGCGTCCTTGGACTTCGGCGTCAGGATCTGGCGGCCGCGGTACATGCCGGTCTTCAGGTCGACATGGTGCGGGCGGCGCAGTTCGCCGGAATCCTTGTCCTCCACATAGGTGGGGGCGGACAGGGCGTCGGCCGAGCGGCGCATTCCGCGACGCGACGGCGAGGTTTTTCTTCTCGGAACAGCCATACTCGTCTCCAATGCGGGCGGCGGCGGGCCTGCGCTCAAGCCCGTTCGACCCCGTCTTTTCAGGAAATCCAGCGGGGTCTATACAACGAAACCGCGCCATTGGCTAGCGTCCTGCGGGCGCGTTTGGCGCAAAGCCGGCAAGTCGCTGGCGACGCGTGACCTTTCCGCCGATTCCGCTCGCCCGCGCCCGACAGAGGGGCGGACGGGGCGGGCCGCGTCAGCGGAGCTTGACGCTGGGGCCGAGCTGGGGTCAATCAGGACGGACGATGGACGGGAGGACGCGCAGCGTGACCCAGGACGCCTTCGCGACGCGGCTCGGGGCCGTCGCCGCCGATGTGGAGCGGACGCTCGAGCGCCTGCTCTCGCCTGAGCTTCTGCCGGGCGAGCTCGCCCGGCCCGAGCGGCTCCTGGCCTCCATGCGCTATTCCGCCCTCGACGGGGGCAAGCGCCTGCGCCCCTTCCTTCTGGTGGAGAGCGCGGCCCTGTTCGGCGCCGCCGGCGATGGCGTGCTGCGGGCCGCCTGCGCGCTGGAAATGGTCCATTGCTATTCGCTCGTGCATGACGACCTGCCGGCCATGGACGACGACGACCTGCGGCGCGGCCGGCCCACGAACCACCGCGCCTTCGATGAGGCGACCGCCATTCTGGCGGGCGATTCCCTGCTCACCTACGCCTTCGACGTGATGGCGGACGCGGCCACCCATGCCGACGCGCAGGCGCGCTGCGAGCTCGTTCTGGGGTTGGCGCGCGCGGCGGGCCTTGGCGGCATGGCGGGCGGGCAGATGCTCGATCTCGCCGCCGAGGCGGCGGGCCTCGCGCTCTCGCGCGCGCAGATCGAATTGCTGCAGGCGATGAAGACGGGCGCGCTATTGCGCTACGCCGCCGAGGCGGGCGCCGTTTACGCGCGCGCCAAGCCGCAGGAGCGCGCGGCGCTCGCATCCTATGGACGCGCGCTGGGACAGGCTTTCCAGATCGCCGACGACATTCTCGACGCGGAGGGCGACGAGGCGCAGATGGGCAAGCGCGTCGCTAAGGACGCAGGCCGCAACAAGGGCACGCTCGTGGGCGCGCTCGGCCTGCCTGAGGCGCGCGCATTGCGCGACGCGCTGGCGCAGCAGGCGGTGGACGCGCTCGCTCCCTTCGGCGCGCGCGCCGACATATTGGCGCAGGCCGCCCGCTTCACGGCGCAGCGCGCGCACTAGGCCTCAGTCGGATCCGCTGTCGCCAAGCGGGTGCAGATCGCGCACCATCGCCTTCATGCGCTCATCGAGCACGTGGGTGTAGATCTGCGTCGTGGACACGTCGGCGTGACCAAGCAATTCCTGCACGACGCGCAGATCCGCGCCGTTCTGCAGCAGATGGCTCGCGAATGCGTGGCGCAGGACATGCGGGCTCACGCGCGCAGGCGAAAGCCCGGCGGCGCTCGCGGCTTCCTTCAGATCGCGCGCGAAAGCCTGCCGCGTGAGATGGCCGCTCTCGCTGTCGGCGGGAAACAGAAAGGCGCTTGCGGCGAGTTGCGGGCGCGTCGCGTCAAGCAGCTGCAGATAGACGCCCATCGCCGCGCGCGCGGGGTCGGACAAAGGGGTCAGCCGTTCGCGCCCGCCCTTGCCGCGGATCGTCAGGAAAGGGTCGCGCGCCTTCGCCGCCGCGCGCGGCAGCGAAATGAGTTCGGATACGCGCATGCCGGTGGCGTAGAGCGTCTCCAGAAGGCAGGTCATGCGCGCCGCGCGCAGGCGCTGGCCGATTGGGCGCGCCGGATCGTCGAGCCCTTCGCGCACGCAGGCGAGCAGGCGATCCACTTCCTGCACGCTCAGCACTTTCGGCAGCGGGCGCACGCGGCGCGGCGCATCGACGATTCCCGTGGGGTCGTCCCCGCGCAATCCTTCCGCGTAAAGGAACTTGTGGAACTGGCGCACGCAGGACAACCGCCGCGCGGCCGAGGCCGGCGTCAGCCCGCGCGCATGCAGGTCGGCCATGAAGCCGCGCACGCCGGCCGCATCCGCCTGCAGCGGGTCGGACCCGCGGCGGGCGAGAAAGCTTAGATAATCGCGCAGGTCGCGCCGATAGGCTTCGATCGTGTTGAGCGCCGCGCCGCGTTCAGCGGCCGCCATGTCGAGGAACAGGTCGGCGAGGTCGCCGCCCGGCAGGCCCTTGGGCGCGGCGGCCTCCTTCTTTGCGCGTGGTCCCGCCCGGCCCATGGGAACCTCAGCGGTTCAGGCGATTGGAGGGCAGGCTCTGGCTCATTTCCCGCGGCTGGGGCTCCACGAAGGCCACCAGCGCCGCCATCGCGCCCCATGCGAGGGCGCCAAGCGCGCCCAGAACAAGCAGAAAACGCATGAGGCTTGGCATGAGGCGTCCACAGCTTTGGTGAGTCCCGACCTGCTTATCAAATGGCCGCAGCGAGAAGGCAAGCGGGAGGGCGAGCGGGAGGGCGAACGGGACGGCAAGCGGGACGGCAAGCGGGACCGAATGCGCCGGCCCCGCTTAAATCCTGCGGCGCGACGTGTTATGCCCACCCCCATGCAGGCGATCGACGACCCCGGCGGCGCGCAGCGCGGCGCTCAACAAGACACGGCCAGCTCCCATTCGACCAGCTCCCATGTGGATGCGCGGGCAGGCGCGCTCGTGCGCCGGCTCGGCGGGCGTTCGCTCGTGCTCGTGGGCATGATGGGCTCCGGGAAGACCTCGGTGGGGCGCCGGCTGGCCCAGCGCCTCGGCCTTGATTTCGTCGACGCGGACGCGGAGATCGAATCGGCGGCCGGCATGACCATCGCCGATATTTTCGCCAAACATGGCGAGGCCTATTTCCGCGACGGCGAGCGGCGCGTGGTCGCACGGCTTCTCGGCGAGCGTCAGCGCGTGATCGCCACCGGCGGGGGCGCCTTCATGTCTGCGCAAACGCGCGAGGCGATCGCGCGCCAGGCGGTCTCGATCTGGCTCAAGGCGGATGTGGACGTGCTGCTGCGCCGCGTGCGCAAGCGCAACAACCGGCCGCTGCTCGCCGACGTGGACGCCGAGGCGACGCTGCGTCGGCTGATCGACGAGCGTTACCCGGTTTACGCCGAGGCGGATTTCACCATCGAGTCTAAGGAAGGCCCGCACGAGGCGGTGGTTGAGTCCATCCTCGGCGCGCTGGAGGCGGGGCTTGCGCAGGCTGCGCGCATCGCCGCGCCAGCGCCGCAGGCGAGCGTGCGCGTGGAGCTCGCCGCGCGCGCCTATGACATTCTCATCGGGCCTGATCTGATCGCGCAGGCGGCCACCCATATCGCGCGCGTCGCGCCGGGCGCGGCCTGCGCCATCGTCACCGATTCCAATCTCGCCGCCGCCCATCTGCCCGCCTTGCAGGCGAGCCTTGAGGCGGGCGGCCTGCGCCATGCGACGATCACGATCCCGCCGGGCGAGGCCTCGAAATCCTGGGACATGTTCGAGCGCGTGTGCGAGGGCGTGATCGGCGCGCGCATGGAGCGCGGCGATCTCGTCGTCGCGCTGGGCGGGGGCGTGGTTGGCGACCTTGCGGGCTTTGCGGCCTCGACGATCCGCAGGGGCATGCGCTTCGTGCAGATTCCCACGAGCCTTCTGGCGCAGGTCGATTCCTCCGTCGGCGGCAAGACCGCGATCAATTCAGCCCATGGCAAGAATCTGATCGGCGCCTTTCACCAGCCCTGCCTCGTGCTCGCCGACACAAGCGCGCTCGCCAGCCTGCCCGAGCGCGAGTTCCGCGCCGGTTATGCGGAGATCGTGAAATACGGGCTCATCGACGATGCGGCGTTTTTCGGCTGGCTGGAGCGCAATTGGCGCGGCGTGTTCGCGCGCGGTCCTGAGCTGACGGAAGCGATCCGCAAGAGCTGCGCCTCCAAGGCCGCCGTGGTGGCGCGCGACGAGACCGAACAGGGCGACCGCGCGTTGCTCAACCTCGGGCACACTTTCGGCCATGCGCTCGAAAGCCTCACCCATTTCGACGGCGCGCGGCTCGTGCATGGCGAGGGCGTGGCGATCGGGCTCGCCTGCGCGATGCGGTTTTCCGCGCGTCTCGGCCATTGCGCGAGCGCGGAGGCAGAGCGCGTCGAGGCGCATCTGCGCGAGACGGGCCTGCCCTCGCGCATCGGCCATATCGCGGGATGGAACGCGGGGCCTGAGGAGATTTTGGAGGCGATGTTCCAGGACAAGAAGGTCTCGCGCGGCGCGCTAACCTTCATCCTCGCGCGCGGGATCGGGCAGAGCTTCATCGCCCGTGGCGTGCCGGCGCAGGACGTGCGCGCCTTCCTCGCCGACGAACTGGCGCGCTGATCCTTCAGCTTTCCTGCGCGGGGTCCTTGTGGGCGCCGACGCCTTCCTGCGCCACCGCGTCGGCCATGAATTGCGCGCGCGCCAGCGTCGCGAAACGTCCGTTGAGGGCGACCAACTCCTCGAAGTTTCCGGTCTCGACGACGCGGCCCTGATCGAACACGAAAATGCGGTCGGCGTTGCGGATCGTGGCGAGGCGATGGGCGATCACGAAGGTCGTGCGTCCCTGCGTCGCTGCGTCGAGCGCAGCCTGCAGCAGGCGTTCGGTCGTGGCGTCCAGCGCGCTGGTCGCCTCGTCGAAAATGAGGATCGGGGGATCCTTCAGAAGCGCGCGGGCGATGGACACGCGCTGGCGTTCGCCGCCTGAGAGCGTGCGGCCGCGTTCGCCCACGATCGTCTCGAGCCCGTCGGGCTGGCGGGCGACGAAATCGGCGGCCTGCGCGCGCGCAAGCGCGGTGCGTATCTCTTCCTCATTGGCGTCGGGCTTGCCGACGCGCAGGTTCTCCTCGATGGAGCGCGCGAACAGCATGGGCTCCTGAAACACCACGCCGATATTGCGGCGCAGGGAGACGAGCGTCATGTCGCGGATGTCCACGCCGTCGATGAGAATGCGCCCGCCGTTGGGGTCGAACACGCGGTGCAGCAGGCCAAGCGTCGTCGATTTGCCCGAGCCCGTCGCGCCCACAAGCGCGACCGTCTGGCCGGGCTCCACGACGAAGGAGACGTCGGAGACCGCGTTGCGCCGCGCGTCATAGGAGAAGGTGACGTTCTCGAACGACACGCGGCCCGTCAGCCGGCCCACGTCGCGCGCATGGGGCGCGTCGGCCACGCCAGGCTTGGAATCCAGCACGTCGAAATATTCGCGCAGTTTCGGCGCGAGCATGAACAGCCAATTGGCGAAGGTGACGGTGGCTTCGAGCTTGCCGACCAGAAGGGCGGCGAAGTTCATGAAGGTGACGATCTCGCCGATCGTCGCCAGCCCCTGCATGAACAGCCATGTGCCGAGCAGGAACACGGCGAGGATCGTGAGAGTGGCCGAGGCGCGGGTGGCGACCGCCGCCACGGCCCACCAGGAGAGCACTGGCATCTGCGCGCGCAAGAGCGCATCGGAGATGCGGCGCATCGAGATCGCCTCCGCCTCCACGCGCGTGAAGCTCTGAATGATCGCGATATTGCCCAGCGCGTCGGAGGCGCGCTCCGCAAGATCGGTGTGGTACGTCTCGACCTTGCCCTGCAGGCTTTCGGTATGGTGGAAGACATAGGCGGTGATGGCGCCGAACACGAGGACGAGCACCACGAGCAGCGCGCCGAGGCGCCAGTTCAGGAACATCGTCGCCGGCAGCAGCACGAACAGCGAGACGAAAGAGGCGCAATGTTCGCGGAAGAACGAGAGCCAGACGCTCGACATGCCGCCTGAGCCGTCGAGCATGGTCTTCAGGAGCCGGCCCGAATGCACGCCCGTGTGGAAGCCGAGCGGCAGGTGGAGCACGTGTTCGAAGAACTCCGCCATCACGACGAGGCGCCGGCGGTGCGAGAGGCGGTCGGCGTGCAGGGCGACGAGCACGGCGGCCGCGATGGTGAACAGGCCGAAGCCGATCCAGGCCCAGATGAGATTGGCGAGCTGGCCCCAGGTCACGGCGGAAGGGTCGCCGGCGGAGCGGGTGAGGGCGTCGATGATGCGGCCGAACAGCACGGGCTCGGCGAATTGCGCGACCGCGAGCGCGAGATTGGCGAGCACGAGGCCGGCGGCGAGGCGCCGCTCAGCTCCCAACATCGCCAGAACGCGGAAATAGATGCGCAGGATCGCCATGGAGTGTTCCTCGCCGGACGCCCGGCGCAGGCCCGGTATAGTGGAGGCGGGCGCGCCGCGCCACCCGCCCGCCGCGCCCTCTGCGCCCAATGGCTGGGCGGCTGGCCCCTTGGCCTTCCGCCCGCGCGCGGCTAAACCTTGCCGTGCGCCGCGCCGCTCGCGCGCGCCTTCACGCTTCAGGGACAGCGCGCCATGAACAAGGTTTACCCCGACGCCCGCTCGGCCATCGCCGACGTCATCAAGGACGGCATGACGATCATGTCCGGCGGTTTCGGCCTCTGCGGCATTCCCGAGATTCTGGCCGAGGCCATTCTGGAATCGGGCGCGAAGAACCTGACCGTCATCTCCAACAACGCGGGCGTGGACGGCATCGGGCTCGGCAAGCTGCTCGAGACGCGCCAGATCCGGAAGATGATCTCGTCCTATGTCGGCGAGAACAAGATTTTCGCGCAGCAATATCTCGCCGGCGAGCTGGAGCTCGAGTTCACGCCGCAGGGCACGCTTTCCGAGCGCATTCGCGCGGGCGGGGCGGGCATTCCCGCCTTTTTCACCAAGACGGGCGTCGGCACGATCATCGCCGAGGGCAAGGAAGTGCGCGAGTTCGACGGCGAGAAATATGTGATGGAGCGCGCGCTCGTCGCCGACCTGTCCATCGTCCACGCCTGGAAGGGCGATACGGAAGGCAATCTCGTCTATCGAAAGACGGCGCGCAATTTCAATCCCATGATGGCGACCGCCGGAAAGATCACGATCGCTGAGGTCGAAAATCTCGTGCCCGCCGGCGCGATCGACCCCGATCACATCCACACGCCCGGCGTCTATGTGAACCGCATCGTCCACACGCCCGACGCGCCCAAGCGCGTCGAGTTCCGCACCACCCGGCCGCGCGCCTGAACCGCAGGAGACCTCCATGCCCTGGACCCGCGAACAGATGGCCGCCCGCGCCGCCAAAGAGCTGCAGGACGGCTTTTACGTCAATCTCGGCATTGGCATTCCCACGCTTGTGTCGAACTTCATCCCGCAGGGAATCACCGTTCAGCTGCAGAGCGAGAACGGCATGCTCGGCATGGGCCCCTTTCCCTATGAGGGCGAGGAAGACCCCGACCTCATCAACGCGGGCAAGCAGACCGTCACCGAACTGCCCACGACCAGCTATTTCTCCAGCGCGGATTCCTTCGCGATGATCCGCGGCGGGCACATCGACCTGTCCATCCTCGGCGCCATGCAGGTCGCCCAGAACGGCGATCTCGCGAACTGGATGATCCCCGGCAAGATGGTGAAGGGCATGGGCGGGGCGATGGATCTCGTCGCCGGCGTCAAGAAGGTCGTCGTGGTGATGGAGCATGTCGCCAAGGACGGGCCGAAACTGCTCGAGCGCTGCACGCTTCCGCTCACCGGCGCGGGCGTCGTGGACATGGTCATCACGGATCTGGGCGTGTTCAAGGTGGATCAGAAGGGCCGCGACGGCCTCACCCTGATCGAGCGCGCAGAAGGCGTGAGCCTTGAGGAGATCAAGGCGAAGACGCAGGCGCCCTTCAAGGTCGCGCCGTCGGCCGCCTGAGACGCAGGCGACCGATCACGCGCTTTTCCCGATGGAAAGGCGCGGCCGCGCCGGCTAGCATCCGCCCGGAGAAAACCGGGAGGAAGGCATGTCTTATCTTGGAATGACGACGCGCATGGTCGCTTTCGCGGCGCATGGCGGCGCGACGGGCGAGGCCTATTACGCGGCGCCGAGCGCGGCGGGGAAAATGGGCGGCGTCGTGCTCGTGCATCACATGCCGGGCTGGGACGACTGGACGCAGGAAGCCGCGCGCAAGCTCGCCCATTTCGGCTTCGCCTGCATCGCGCCGCATCTTTATTTCCGCGAAGGGCCGGGCTCGCCGGACGATCTCGCCGCGCGCGCGCGCACGAAGGGCGGCGTCGCCGACGATCAGGTGATGGGCGATGTGAAAGGCTGCATGGCGTTTTTGCGCGCGCAGCCGGAATCAAACGGCAAGGTCGCCGTGATGGGCTTCTGCTCGGGCGGGCGCCACGCCTATCTCGCCGGCTGCACGCTGCCGGGGCTCGACGCGGTGGTGGATTGCTGGGGCGGCAATGTCGTCGTGGACGATCCCGCCGATCTCACGCCGGCGCGCCCCGTGGCGCCGATCGACCTGACGAAGAATCTTTCGGCGCCGCTGATTGGAATCTTCGGCAATGACGACCAGCGCCCGAGCCCCGCGCAGGTGGACCGCACCGAACAGACGCTGAAGCAATTGGGCAAGGCCTATGAGTTCCATCGTTACGATGGCGCGGGCCATGGCTTCTTCGCCGCCGAACGCCCCGCCTATCGCGCCGAACAGGCGACGGATGGTTGGCGAAAGGTCTATGATTTCCTCGACCGCACGATCGGTCCGCGCGTGCGCGCCGGCTGAAGGAGGCGAAGCGATGTGCTCTTACATCACGCAAAAAGTGGCGCTATTCGGCAGCGCCAAGGGCGCGAGCGGATGGCGGCGGGTTGACGCGGCCCATGTCTATTTCGACCATCCTTTTGACGCGCCGCTCGATCATGCGCTGGGCCTCGACATCGTGAGCGAGGCGCAAGGCGCGCGCGAACGCATCGCCCTTGAGCTGAGCGCGGATTCAGCCCGCGCGCTGGCTGAGGCCATTCTCGCCGCGCTCGCGCGTGGCGAGGCGGAGCATGGCGCGCATCCCGCTTCTGCGGATCAGGCGTCGATCCCGCATTATTGATCGGACAGTTTTTGCTCGCGGGCGCCCAGCGCGTCCGCGAGACGCATTTTGGCCGAGCCCGGCGCCAGCGGCTTCTGCTGGCTTTCGTGCGGCGCCCATCCCGACAGCCAGACGAGTTCGAAGGTCGCGCGCACGCGCCCGTCCGCATCCGCGTAGCGTTGCGCGTAGATCTGCGCCGCGCGCAGGAAGACCGCGCGGCGCGTGGGCTTGCGCAAGCGCTGGACGAGCGCGTTCGTCGCCCCCATCGCGCGCAGGTCCGCCATCAGGCGGAACATGTCCGCATAGCGGATCGTCACCACATCCACGTCGCTCACCGGCAGGGCGAGGCCGGCGCGCTGCAACAGGCCGCCAAGGTCGCGCAGGTCCGCGAAAGGCGCCACGCGCGGCGAGGCGCCGCCCGTGATCTCCTCTTCCGCCTCCATCAGCGCGAAACGCAATTCCTCCAGCGTGCGCCCGCCGGGCAGGCAGGCGAGAAACAGGCCGTCCGGCGCGAGCGCGCGACGCGCCTGCGCCAGCGCGCCGGGCAGGTCGTTGACCAGATGCAGCGAAAGGGCGGACACGATCAGGTCGAAGCTTTCCGGCGCAAAAGGCAGGGCCTCCTCATTGCCTGTCAGCGTCGAGAAGCCCGGCTCCGCGGGCTCCGGCAGCGGCGCCAGGCGCGTCACCGCGCGCGGCGCGGCGCCGCTCTCCTGCGCGGCCTTCGCAAGCAGGCGAGCCACCTGAGGGCCGGGCGCGCCAAGGTCGAGCGCGCGGGGAAAGGGCCGCAGCACGGCCTGCAGGCGTTCGGCGCATTCCTGCGCCACGCGCTCCAGCAGGAAGGGCTCCGCGCCCTGCGCCCGCGCGCGCGCAAGCCGTGCGCGCGCAAGAGCGCGGTCGAAGATGATCGGGGGGCCTGAGGGCGCGGGGCTCGTCATGGGAGCCTTATGGGGCGCGCGGGGCGCGCGGTCAAAGGCGCGCGCGCCTCACATTTTCTCCACCGCCGGCATGACCTCGCTGCGGAAGAGGGCGAGCGAGCGCAGCGCGTCGGGCAGGGTCATCGTGCCGAACATCATATAGGCGATGAGGTAATTGATCCCCAGCGCCTCCTTCTGCGCGGCGATTTTCTCGATCACCGTCTTCGGCGAGCCGGCGATCACCGTGCCTTCGCGCTCGGCGTCCTCGAAGGTCGCTGCAGCGGGAATGTTGAGCCGCTTGACGAGATCGCTGCCGGAATTGATCCGTAGCAGATAGGTGAGGTTGGCGTGGTGATGTTCGCTTGCGGGCTGCGCGATGCGGCGCGCCTCCTCATCCGTGTCCGCGACCACGATCTGCCGGCTCACGCCGATGGCCGCGCCGCCTTCGAACTCCGCCTTCGGCCGCTCCGGCCCGCCGCGCTTCGCCAGCGCCGCCTTATAGGCGTCGATGTTCACGCGCGCGCGCGAGACGGGGCCGTTCGTGGCGAAATGCGCGCCGTTCTCGCCCGCCCATGTCGCGCCCGTCTCGTTGGAGGACGGATACCAGAAGGCGGGCATGGGCTGCTGCAGCGGACGCAGCGGCATCGGCACGTCCTTGTAGCTGAACAGCGCGCTCTCATAGCTGAATGTGTCGCCGGAAAGCGCCGCGCGCAGGCAGGCGTAGGAATCAGCGAAAATCTCGCGCGTGTCCTCGTGCTTCACGCGATGGTAGCCGAGCTCGAAGGGCGAGACGCCGCGCCCGATTCCGATCTCGAGACGTCCGCGGCTCATCTGGTCGAGCATGCAGATTTCTTCGGCGAGCCGCAGCGGGGAATAGAGCGGCAGCAGATAGCCGAGCGGCCCGAGCCGCATGCGTTTGGTGGCGCGCGCGATGGCGCCCAGCCACACGCCGGGCGCAGGAACCATGTTGAGCGGGGAGGCGTGGTGTTCGGCGATATGCAGGCACCAGAAGCCCGCCTCATCGGCGGCCTGCGCGAATTCCAGCCGTTCGTCGAGCTGGGTCGCATAGACGCGGTCTGAACGGTCGATATGGTCGAACAATCCGACTTTCATGTGTCCTCGGGCTCCCTGCGCTGGCCTGCGGCCTTTGCGCTTTTTCTTCTACGACCTTATACGCGGAGACGAAAAAGAAAAGCGCCCCGCCGGGCGTTCCGATGGGAGGATCGCATGAAGCTCAGACTCAGCATCGCCTTCGCCGAAAACGTCCGCACCCGTCCGGTGCTCGACGGGCGCGCGCAGGCGGAGGGGATCGAGCTCGCCCCCAGCGTCGTGGGCCCCTCCGAACTGTTCTGGCGCCAGTTGCGCTTCGCGGATTTCGACGTCGCGGAGATGTCGTTCTCCTCGCTCATCATTGCGATGTCCAAGGGCGACGATCGTTTCGTCGGCCTGCCGATCTTCACCACGCGCCGCTTTTTTCATTCGCACATTCTCGTGCGCAAGGGCTCAGGGATCGAGAAGCCCGAAGACCTGAAGGGCAAGCGCGTCGGCGTGACCGAATATCAGCAGACGGGCGCGCTGTGGACGCGCGGCGCGCTTGAGCATGAATGGGGCGTGCGCTCGCAGGATATGGAGTTCTTCATGGAGCGCACGCCCGAGCTCAGCCACGGCGGCGCGACGGGCTTCACGCCGCCGCCGGGCGTGCGGGTGCATCAGATTCCCTCCAGCAAGAGCGTCGCCTCGATGATGCTCTCCGGCGAGCTCGACGCAGCGATCCATTATCGCGGCCATGGCTCGATCGTGAACCGCTCCAACGTGAACCTGCTCGCTCATCCCGACGTGCGCACGCTGTTCCCCGACGTGCGCGCGGAGGGCGCGCGCTATTTCGCCAAGACAGGGATTTTCCCCATTAATCACGGCATGGTGATCCGCCGCGAAATCGTCGAGCGCGAGCCGTGGACGGTCATCAATCTCGTGCAGGCGTTCAACAAGGCGAATGCGATCGCGGAAGCCGAACGCATGGAGCATGTCGCCTATCATCTCGACACAGGCCTGCTGCCCGGCGAAGCGGCGAAGGCGCTGGCGACTCCGCTGGTGCGTCACGGGATCGTCGCCAACCGCAAGACGCTGGAGACGGCGGCGCAACATTCGCTCGAGCAGGGGCTCACGCCGCGTCTGATGCGGCTTGAGGACGTGTTCGCGCCGCAATCGCTGGAGATGTGAGGCGCGTTCGCCTCAGGCTGCGGGGCCGTTCGTCTCTTTCTTCGCCGCCTCGTCTGTAGCGTCATCCTTCGCTTCATGGCGCATGATGAGCGGCGTCTGCGCCAGCGCGAAGGCGATGGTGAGCGGCATCACGCCGAACGCCTTGAAGGACACCCAGAAGTCTGTCGATTGCGTGCGCCAGACGATCTCGTTGAGCGCGGCGAGCACGAAGAAGAACACGCCCCAGCGGAAGGTGAGCTTGCGCCAGCCCTCGTCGGTCAGGCGCAGCACGCTGTCGAGGGCGATCGGCAGCAGGGGCTTGCCGAACGCCAGCGCCACCAGCAGCGTCGCGCCGAAAATCGAGTTCACGATGGTGGGCTTCAGCTTGATGAACAATTCATCCTGAAACAGAAACGTCAGAGCGCCGAAAAAGACCACCGCCACGCAGGTGACGACAGGCATCACGGGCAGTTTGCGCGTCAGCGTCCAGGAGGCGGCGAGCGCAGCCACGACGCAGGCCATGAGCACGCCGGTGGCGGGAAAGATTCCATAGCGCCAGTTCACGATGAAAAAGGCGACGAGCGGCCCCATTTCGAGGACGAGCTTCAGGCCGGGGGAGACCGGCTCGCGCGCGGTGGCTTTCGTCGCGTCGGCTTCTTTCATGTCGCGCGTCTCCGGCATGGTCAGGCGTCGAGGCCGGCGATAGCGCGGGCGAAATCGCGCGCCTCGAAAGGCTCCAGATCGTCCACGCCCTCGCCGACGCCGATGAAATGCACGGGCAGCGCGTGTTTCTCCGCAATGGCGACGAGAATGCCGCCGCGCGCTGTGCCGTCGAGTTTCGTCATCACGAGGCCCGTCACGCCGGCTGTGCGGCCGAAAATCTCGACCTGCGAAAGCGCGTTCTGTCCCACTGTCGCGTCAAGGACCAGCAGCACGGAATGCGGCGCGTCGGGATCGACCTTCTTCATCACGCGCACGATCTTCTCAAGCTCCGCCATCAGCTCCGTGCGGTTCTGCAGGCGCCCCGCCGTGTCCATCAACAGCACGTCGGCGCCTTGCGCGCGCGCTTCCGTCAGCGCCTCGAAGGCGAGGCTCGCCGCATCCGAACCCTGCGCGCGCGCGATCACGGGCGCGCCGATGCGCCCGCCCCACACCTGCAATTGCTCGATGGCGGCGGCGCGGAACGTGTCGCCCGCCGCGAGCGCGACCTTCTTGCCCTCGCGCGCGAATTTCGCGGCGATCTTGCCGATCGTGGTGGTCTTGCCCGATCCGTTCACGCCGACGACGAGAATCACATGCGGCTTGCGGGCGGGGTCGACCGTCAGCGGTTTGGCGACCGGGGTCAGCGTCGCCTCCACTTCGGCGGCGAGGATGGCTTTCACCTCGGTGGGATCGACGCTCTTGTCGTAGCGGCCCTTGCCCACGCTCTCGCAGATGCGCGCGGACAAGGCCACGCCGAGATCGGCGCGGATGAGCACGTCCTCCAGCTCCTCCAGCGTGGCGGCGTCGAGCTTGCGTTTGGTGAAGACCGCGGCGACGCCCTGGCCGATGGAGGAGGAGGAGCGCGACAGGCCGCTGCGCAGCCGCGCCCACCAGGATTGCGGCGTCTGCGCGGGCGCAGGGCCGGGCGGGGGCGCCTCGAGCGGGCCGGGCGGCGGGTTGGAGGGTTCGGGCGCGGGCGGGGGCGCTTCGACCGGCGCAGGGGGCTCTTCCTGCGGCGGCGCCTGCGCAGGCGCCTCTTGCGGCGTCTCGTGTGGGCTTTCTTGCGGGGTTTCTTGCGGCGCCTCTTGTGGAACAGGCGCCGGGCTGTCCGGCTTCTGGCCGCGGCCGAACAGGCGACCGAAAAATCCCTTGCCGCTTTCGTTTTCCGCCATGGGCCGCCGAACCTCGCTTGACGCAATGCGCGGGCGCATCGATAGCCTGTTCTCCATGATGTCGGAAGCCCTCACGCCGGACGCCCTCCTGTCCCGCCTGCTCCATCGCGACGGGCTCATGCTCGTGGTGAACAAGCCGGCGGGGATTCCGGTTCATCGCGGCCCCAAGGGCGGCGACAATCTCGAGGCCCATTTCGACGCGCTGCGCTTCGGCCTGCCGGCGCCGCCCAGCCTCGCCCACCGGCTTGATCGCGACACGTCGGGCTGCCTTGTTCTCGGCCGTCACCGCAAGGCGCTCGAGACCCTGTCCAAACTGTTCAAGCACGGCCACATCGAGAAAACCTATTGGGCGGTGGTGGAGGACGGGCCGGAGGCGCAGGAAGGGCTGATCGACCTGCCGCTCGGCCGGCTCGACGCTACGCGCGGCTGGTGGATGAAGGTCGATCCGCTCGGCCAGCCGTCGAAAACGGCCTGGCGCGTGCTTGGCCGCGCCATGTTCGAGGAGCGCCCGATCGCATGGATCGAGTTTCGGCCGCTGACCGGGCGCACGCATCAATTGCGCGTCCATTCCTCGGCGCTGGGTTGGCCGATCCTGGGCGATTCGATCTACGGCTCAAGCGCGCCGGGGCAGGGGCCGGGGCTGCAATTGCACGCGCGCGCCATCGTTGTGCCGATCCAGAAAAACAAGGAGCCGGTGCGATGCCTCGCTCCGGCTCCCGATCACATGCTTGCGCGGCTGCGCGCCTGCGGCTTCGCCGGCGAGGACGCGCTGGCCGACGGGGCCTAGCGCTTTACTGCGCCTTCACGCCGCCCTTTTTGATCGCGTCCGTCAGGCGCGCCATTTCGGAGGCGGTGAAGGCGGCGAGACCCTTGGGGGTCGCCTGTTCGCCCGCCGGCAGTTCGGAGGCGAGGTCCTCGATGCGCTTGCGCACATTGGGGTCCTTGTAGGCGGCGGCCATTGTCTCGACGAGTTTCGCCACCACGGGCGCCGGCGTGCCGGCGATCGCGTACATGGCGGTGGCCGCCGACACCTCAAAGCCCGGCAGGCCCGCTTCCGCCGCGGTCGGCACGTTCGGCAGGCCGGGGAAGCGCGACTTCTGGGCCACCGCCAGCACTTTCACGCCGCCTGCGGTCGCCTGGCCCATCATGTTGAGGCCCTGGTCGCACATGAGGTCGAGCGTGCCCGCCACAAGGTCGTTGAGCGCGGGGCCGGTGCCGCGATAGGGCACGTGGGTGAGCTCCACGCCGGCCTGCTGGCCGAACAGGACGCAGGCGAGATGGGTCGCCGATCCGCCGCCCGCCGAGCCGTAATTGATCTTGCCCGGATTGGCCTTGGCGAAGGCGATGAACTCCTTCAGGTCCTTGGCGGGAAAATCCTTGCGCAGAACGATGTAGTGCGCGGCGAAGGCCAGCGTGCCGATGGGCTCGAAGTTCTTGACCGGATCATAGGTCGCCGACGGGTAGAGCGCGGGGCCCGACACATGCGGGGCGACGTTGTGCACGAAGATCGTGTAGCCGTCCGGCGTCGCGCGCGCCGCGCGAAGCGCGCCCGTGGTGCCGCCGGCGCCGGCGGCGTTCTCCACCACGAATTGCTGGCCGAGCGTGCGCGCGAAATATTAGCCG
>Ga0315903_10000218_pt1 | contig 85861 bp, 105 predicted proteins | sample LakEriMetagenome_7_FD_203524 | JGI IMG/M metagenome (GOLD analysis project Ga0315903, IMG submission 203524) | Freshwater fungal communities from buoy surface, Lake Erie, Ohio, United States - Buoy 2 MA119 | ecosystem: Environmental > Aquatic > Freshwater > Lake | place: USA: Lake Erie, Ohio... | reverse complement strand
GGCTTCAAGACCCGTTATGGTATTGTTGCCAACCCATTTGCAGAAGGAACCGATCAGGGACTCGGAAGACTCCGCCTCAATGCAAACCGTTACTACAGAAGAGTCAAGGTTTCCAACCTCATGTGATCCATTTCACAACTCTTCAGATTCAGGGGTCCGAAAGGACCCTTTTTTATTGCAAATAAATAAAAGTAAAAACAATGTCAGGCGCTTTTGATAAACAAATTTCAAATAGAAATTTTCTTAGTCCAGTAGGATTTAAATTTATTCTTACAAGGGCCCCGAAAGTAGATTTTTTTTCAAAATCAGCTAATGTTCCTGGTATAAATCTTGGAGTTGCAATTCAACCAACTTACTTAAAAGATATTCCAATACCTGGAGATAAACTTGTTTTTGATGACTTTAGATTAACATTTAACATTGATGAAAATCTAGAAAATTATAACGTAGTTCAAAGTTGGATGAGGGGACTTGGTTATCCTGAAAGTATCTACGAATACACTGAATGGAAAAAAAGTGATCCAAACAATCCACAACAAGATCCAAACGTTTCGGATGGTACGTTAATTATCTACAATAGTAATTTTCAACCATCAACTTTAGTAAAATTTCAGGGAATGTTTCCAACTTCCCTGTCTGATATTGAATTTGATTCGACTGCTGCAGATGTGCAGTATGCGGTTGCTACGGTAACCTTTAAGTATGTTCTTTATAAAATCATGCCTTATGAACCTGGATGAAATTCAAACCCTTTGGGAAGAAGATTCAAAAATTGATGAAGACAATCTCCACACAGAATCCGTAAAAATTCCAAGTCTTCATGCAAAATATTATAAGATCTTTAATAATATTTTAACTCTTAAAAAAGCACAAGAGAACAAATATAAGATTCTAAAGAAAGAAAAATGGCAGTATTACACTGGTAAAGCAGAACCAGATGTTTATATAGAAAAACCTTTTGATCATAAGGTACTTAAACCGGATTTAGACAAGTATTTGGATGCTGATGAAGACTTAATTAAGTGCCAGACTAAGATTGAGTATTATCAAATGATGCTCAATTATCTGGAGAGCATTCTTAAAACTATATTAAATAGAACATATCAGCTGAAAAATGCGATTGAGTGGCAGAAATTTATTAGAGGATATGACTGATATTGTAATTGCGAAGAAAAATGAAGTATTCCTGAAGATAGAAGCAGAACCACATATCTATCAAGAACTTTCAGAACACTTTACCTTTGATGTACCTGGTGCAAAATTTATGCCTCAGTACAGGAGTAAGTATTGGGATGGAAAGATTCGTCTTTTCTCGACACATACAGGAGAGATTTATGTTGGTCTCCTGGATAAAGTTGTTTCTTGGGCTAAAAAGTGGGGCTATCAAATAGAATTTAAGAATAACAAATTCTATGGAACTCCGTTAGAAGAGAATGAAATGATCTCTTATGAAGGGGTCAAAGATTATATGACTAGTATTTCTAAACACAAACCACGAGATTATCAAGTAGATGCAGTTTATGATGCACTCAGATATAATCGCAAACTTTTAATTTCACCGACTGCTTCTGGTAAGTCACTGATGATTTATTCAATTGTCAGATACTTTGCAGAAAGAAATCAGAAGACCCTCCTAGTGGTCCCTACAACGTCTCTGGTTGAACAGATGTTCAAAGACTTCCAGGACTATGGATGGAACGCAGAGGACTACTGCCACCGCATCTACAGTGGTCGTGAGAAGACGAATGAATATCCTGTAGTCATCACAACTTGGCAGTCAATTTACAAGCTCCCTAGAGGTTTTTATGACTCATTTGATGTAGTCATTGGAGATGAGGCTCACCAATTCAAATCCAAATCTTTAGTCGGTATCATGACTAAAATGGACAACACCAAATACAGGTTTGGTTTTACTGGTACTCTTGATGGCACTCAAACACATAAATGGGTATTAGAAGGCTTGTTTGGTCCGTCTTACAAAGTTACTCAGACAAAAGAGTTAATTGATAAGGGACATCTTTCCAAACTTCAAATTAAAATTATTATTCTCAAACATAATCCTCAAACATTTGAAAACTTTGAAGATGAAGTTCAATTTATTATTGGACATCCAAAACGAAATAAGTTCATTAAAAACCTTGCATTAGATTTGAAAGGTAACACTCTTATTCTTTTTTCCAGAGTTGAATCTCACGGTCAACCTTTATATGAATCAATAAATAACTCAGTCAAGGATGGACGTAAAGTATTTTATGTTCATGGTGGAGTAGATGCAGAAGAAAGAGAGTTAGTTAGAGAGATTACAGAAAGAGAACAAAATGCAATTATTGTGGCTTCATATGGTACGTTTAGTACAGGAATTAACATTAAGAATTTACATAATGTTATTTTTGCTTCACCTTCGAAGTCTAGAATCCGTAATCTCCAATCAATCGGCAGAGTATTGAGAAAAGGCGATAATAAAACTCAAGCAGTTCTCTATGATATTGCTGACGATTGTACTAAAAATTCAAGAAAAAATTATACCCTTAATCACTTAATAGAAAGAGTTAAAATTTATAATGAAGAAAATTTCAATTACGAATTTATCCAGGTAAACTTAAAAGAATGATGGAAGAAGATTTCTATGCGGTCATTAAATTAATTTCTGGAGAAGAAATATTTTCTATTGTTTGTCCGTCTGAAGAAGATGAAAAAACAATGTTAATATTAAACAATCCGGTCACAATCGAAGTGATTGTCATGAAACAGATTGGTATGCAAGGATATAAAATAGATCCTTGGCTTAAATTTGCTGATGATGATACATTTTTACTAGATATTGATAAAGTTCTTACTATCAGTGAAGTTCGTGATCAAGAAACAATTGATATGTATCACAAATTTATAAAACAACAACAAAACAAAAACTCAAAAACACCATTGAGTGCAGAGATGGGATATTTATCGTCAGTGTCTGAAGCCAGAAAAAGATTTGAAAAGTTGTATAGAGGCCAATCAGATATTAAAGATAGCTAATCTTTGAAACTCCACAGAGTAATTGTACCAATTTTTACTGGGTATTGTCAATAGCCGAACATTCTGTTATAATAAGAACATCTAATAACAGCAGGACTCATGAAATGCAGGCACCTAAAAGAAAAAGATCAGAACATTATGTAAACAATAAAGAATTTCTTGAAGCAATATGCGAGTATAAAAGGAAAGTTAAGGTAGCTGCGGAAAACGGAGATCCCAAACCTCGTATCACAAATTACTTGGGAGAGTGTTTTCTAAAAATTGCTACTCACTTATCGTATAAACCAAATTTTGTCAACTATATGTTCCGTGAGGACATGATTTGTGATGGAATTGAAAATTGCGTTCAGTATATTCACAACTTTAATCCAGAGAAGTCTTCAAATCCTTTTGCGTACTTCACTCAAATTATTCACTATGCATTTTTGAGAAGAATTCAAAAAGAGAAAAAACAGATGGAGATTCGTTCTAAAATTATTGAACGGTCTGGATATGATGAAGTGTTTACCGTAGATGGTGACGGAATTGATGCCGCGGAGTATAATAGTATTAAAGATGCAATTCAAACAAAAATGTATCAATGACTTTAATTGCTTGTATAACTGACACTCATTATGGTGCTAGAAAGGGAAGTAAAACATTTCATGATTACTTTAAGAAGTTTTATGAGAATGTATTTTTTCCTGAACTAGAGAAAAGAAATATTAAACATTGTATTCACTTAGGTGATGCATTTGATAGTCGTAAGTCTATTGATTTTTGGTGTCTAAACTGGGCCAAAGAAAATGTTTATGATAAGTTCCGCGATCTAGGTATTACAGTATACCAAATTGTAGGAAATCATGACGCATATTATAAAAATACCAATGAAGTCAACTCGATTGAGTCCCTGCTAAGAGAGTATGACAACATTGTACCTATCTCAAGTCCTGGGGAATATGAAGTTGCAGGACTTGACACATTTATGATTCCTTGGATTTCTCCTGAGAATCGTGATGAAACTTTAGAGAAGATGTCAAAAACCAAAGCGAAAGCCGCATTTGGACATCTAGAACTGAATGGATTCAGTGTATATCCTGGAAATGTCCAACAACATGGAATGGATGTAAATGTTTTTGATAAGTTCAGAATCGTCTGTTCTGGACACTATCACACTCGTTCTAATAATGGTAAAGTATTTTATCTTGGAAATTCCTATCAACTTTACTGGAATGATGTTGATGATAAACGAGGTTTCAACTTCTTTGATACTGAGACTTTTGAATTGGAGTTCGTTCAGAATCCTTATAATATGTTTGAAAGGATTTATTATGAAGATCAGAATTCAAAATTATTTAATACAACATCCTGTAAAGATAAGATTGTAAAGATTGTTGTCCGCAAAAAGTCCGATCAACTGGCATTCGAAAAGTTTGTAGATAAAATTTACAAGACTGGAGTTGTAGACATTAAGATTGTTGAAAACTTCGAAGTCAATGATGATGATGTTGACTTTGATCAGGAAAAGATTGAGGATACGATCACCATTTTAAATAAATATGTTGAGGACTCTGATTTTGATCTAGATAAAGAAAAGGTCAAAAAACTTTTGCGAGAGGTCTATCAAGAAGCTTGCGAAATAGAATAAGTATGTACATGATCACGCCATATGGAGATGAAGACGGTGCTTATGCCGTTTCGAATGACTATGGCGAAAAAACATTATACTTTTTTCAGGATGAAGACGACGCAGAGAGATTTGCCGGTCTTTTAGAGGCTGACGATCATCCTGAAATGGAAGTAGTTGAAGTAGATCCAGAACTTGCAATTAAAGCGTGTCACCAGTATAATTACAAATACGCTATCATTACCCCTGATGACTTTGTGATTCCTCCTAGAAAATATGATATTGTTCAAAACGATTAAGTGGCGTAATTTTCTTTCTACTGGAAATCAGTTTACAGAAGTAGATTTTCAAGACGCTAAGACAAATTTGATTGTCGGTACTAATGGTTCCGGTAAGAGTACGATTTTGGATGCTCTTACCTTTGTTTTGTATAACAAACCATTCCGAAAAATCAACAAACCTCAACTCATTAATTCTGTTAATGAGAAAGATTGTCTGGTGGAGATTGAATTCTCTATCGGAAATAAGGAGTATAAAGTTGTCCGAGGTATCAAACCAAATATTTTTGAGATATGGATTGATGGTAAAGTTCAGGACCAAGATTCTGCAGCCCAAGATCAACAAAAGAAACTTGAAGAAGGTATTCTGAAACTTAACTATAAGTCATTTACTCAGACGGTCATTCTGGGATCGGCTACATTTGTTCCATTCATGCAGTTGACCTCTTCTAATCGTAGAGAGATTGTGGAAGATCTTCTTGATATTAAGATTTTTTCTACGATGAACAACATCCTAAAAGATAGGATGCGTAGAACAAATGAACTCATTCGTGAATATTCAATCAAGAAAGATATGATTGAAGATAAAATTGAGATGCAAGAAAGTTTTATTAAGGATCTTGATAAGAGTGGAAAGGATCGTATTCAGAAAAAGAGAGATAGTATTCAAACCATTGAAAATGAAATTGATGAATTGAATACTGATAATGAATCTACTTTGGTCATGATTGAAACGGAACTTCAACCAAAGTTAGAAGAACTTAACAATACTAACTCAACTCTGAAAAAACTCAGTACCATCAAGGCAAAACTGGAACAAAAGATACAACTTTTAGTATCTGATCATAAGTTTTTCCAAGAAAATTCGGTTTGCCCCACATGCACTCAAAGTATTGAAAATGAATTTCGCTTAAATAAGATTGCCGATATCGAGGAGAAATCCAAAGAACTCAATGACGGATACCGAGAGTTGGAGGATGCAATCAATGTAGAACAGGAAAAAGACAAACAATTTTTATCTTATTCTACGGAGATCAACAGACTCAACAATGACATTTCCCACAACAATGTTAAAATTACTGGGCTTAACAAACAAATCCGAAATCTTGGACATGAAATTCAAGAAATTACCGAACAAATTCAAAATCGAAATACTGAACGTCAAGCCCTTGAAAACTTAATACAAGATCTTGAAACATTAGAAAAAGAAAGATCTGCAGAAAAGGAACAAGTTAATTATTACGAGTTCGCTCATTCATTGATGAAAGATGGTGGAGTAAAGTCCAAGATCATCAAAAAGTATCTGCCTCTTATGAATCAGCAGATAAACAAGTATTTACAGATGATGGATTTTTACATCAACTTCACATTGGATGAGGAGTTTAAGGAGGTTATCAAGTCACCAGTTCATGAAGATTTTAGTTATGAGTCATTTAGTGAAGGTGAGAAGATGCGTATTGACCTTTCTCTTTTGTTTACCTGGCGGGACATTGCCAAACTTAGAAACTCGGCCAGTACAAATCTTCTCATCTTAGATGAAATCTTTGATAGTTCTTTGGATGGTGCAGGAACAGACTTCTTCACAAATATTGTTCGTTATGTAATTCAGGACGCTCATGTGTTCGTTATCTCACACAAGACCGACGATCTCATGGACAAATTTGACAGGGTGATGAAATTTGATAAAGTAAAAGGGTTCAGTAAACTAGTGTCATGACCACACCAAACTGGCAACACAACTCTGGGAAACCCCAGAAACGAAAACTTAAACCGCAAGCACTGCGCCAGGCAAAAGCACGACTGGCCCAGTTCAAAAAGCGTCACATGAACCGCTCCAATGGGGCGGTTTCTTCGTATTATGGCTGCATACGAAACGAAATCCATGCCTGTTAACCACGAAGTCAAAGGTCATCTCGCCCGTCTCCTCGCAACTGAAGATCTGGTGGTGGAACACAAGAATGTTCCCACTGCATCCTTCAATGTGGATACTCGTGTTCTGATTCTTCCAATGTGGGAGAAGGCTTCTAACGCAGTCTATGATATGCTTGTGGGCCATGAAGTAGGTCATGCACTCTATACTCCTAATGAAGATTGGAGTGTGAAGTTCTCCATTCCTCAACAATTCGTGAATGTGACTGAAGACGCTCGGATTGAGAAACTGATGAAGCGTCGTTATGGTGGAATGAACAAGTGTTTCTATGCAGGTTATCGGGAGCTGCATGATGACGATTTCTTTCAAGTAAAAGACGAAGATCTTTCTACTTTTAATCTGGCTGATCGTGTCAATCTATATTTCAAGATTGGAAACTATCTTGAACTTCAGTTCAATCCAGAGGAACTGGAGATCGTTGAAATGATTGGTGATGCAGAAACTTTTGATGAAGCGATTGAAGCCGCTGTAAAACTCTACGAATATTGTAAGAAAGAACAGAAACAAGAAACTAAGATTAGTTCTCTGGATAATGTTGAACATAATTTTGGAGGTGGGTCAGAACCTACTCCAGAATATCAGAATCAATCTGCAGAGGATGAACTGGAAACATCTGGAGATGGTGGTCAGGCGTCCTCTGAGGGTCAGTCAGAGGATAAGATGGATCAACCCACTATGGAACAAACCAATCAAGGTGGAGAGACCTCTGAACCCGAAGTCCGTACCGCTGATAGTCTTGAGGAAGCGATTAGGGATCTTGTAAACACTTCTTCTTATGAGAATGTTTATGTTGAACTTCCTAAACTGAATCTGAATACTGTGATTGCACTTAACTCTGAAATCCATGCGGAGATCAATAACTGGTGGAATAAGTCTGTAGAAAAGTTTGGTGAGACTTGTTCAAATCCGCGAGACGTTCTCTTTAAAAGTGTTGATAAAGAGTACCTTGAGTTTAAGCGTTCGGCTCAGAAGGAAGTCAACTATCTGGTGAAGGAGTTTGAATGTAAGAAAGCCGCAGACTCTTATGCTCGTTCAACCACGGCTCGTACTGGTGTTTTGGATTGTTCCAAACTTCACACCTACAAATATAATGAAGACTTGTTCCGCAAGGTAACGACTCTTGCAGATGGCAAGAATCACGGTCTGGTGTTCATTCTAGACTGGTCTGGATCTATGAGTAATGTGATGCAAGACACGATCAAACAACTTTATAACTTGATTTGGTTCTGTAAGAAAGTCACAATTCCCTTTGAGGTTTATGCATTTACCAATGAGTGGCGACGTAATTCTTATGATGAGGATGGAAATTTTATTAAAATGGAACCTCATTACCAGAAGAAACATGGTTTGATTCATGTTGATGAGTCTTTCTCTCTGATGAATCTTTTCACCAGTAAAGTAAACAATCGTGTTCTTGAAGAACAGATGATTAACATCTATCGGATTGCTAAGGAATTTAAGTATTCTTATAATAATGCACCGATGTATACTACTCCAGCTCGTTTGTGTCTTTCTGGTACTCCTTTGAATGAGTCTTTGATTGCTCTTCATCAAATTCTTCCTAAGTTCCAAAAAGAAAATAAACTCCAGAAAGTTCAGTGCGTTGTTCTTACTGATGGTGAAGCTTGTTATCTTAAGTTTCACAAAGAGTTTACTGGTCGTTCCAAAAACAATCCAGAGGAAGTTTATATTGGACTGAACTCCCTCCAGAGCTATCCTTCTTTTATTCGTGATCGTAAGGTTGGTCGTACTTATAAAGTTCGTGAAGAATATCATCAACTGACTGATACTCTTCTTGAGAATCTTCGAGATAGTTTTCCTTCCGTAAACTTTATTGGTATGCGAGTTCTTGAGAATCGTGAGGCCAATTCTTTTATTCGTAAGTATTACAATAACTACGATTACTCTTCTGGTTATTGTCAAGATAACAAAGAATATATTCAGGTTATTAATGATTGGAAAAAGAATCGTTCTTTTTCGATCAAAAATTCTGGATACCATTCTTATTTTGGTCTTTCTGGTTCGGCTCTTTCTCAGGAAAGTGAGTTTGATGTTGCAGAGGATGCAAGTAAGAGTCAGATTAAATCTGCTTTTGTAAAATCATTGAAGAGTAAGAAAATGAACAAAAAAATTCTTGGGGAATTTATTGATCTAGTTGCATGAGGGGTATACCCCTCTTTTTTACTAAATACTTAAAAAAGTATTTGTAAAGATGAACTCTAACGATTTTCAAAACCTAACTGAAGCTTATAATCAAGTACATCAACTTGATGAAGTGTTAGACACTCCTGAAAAAGCGAATGAATATGCCAAAAAGAATGTAAAATCTATGGTTGGTGCTTTTGTTAAAGGTGCTGTTAACAAAGATATTAGTCAACTGAAAACCATAGAAAAAAGAAAAAGAGGAGCGGAACTGGGAAAAAGAAAGGCAGAAAGAAAGTCAGCAGAGGAAAAGAATGAAGAGTTTGAAACTTGGGTAAATGAACTTATGGAAGAGGGTTATGATCTCTCCGACTATACTTGGGAAGAGATGCATGAGTTCTATCTAGATGAAGCAGAAGGTTCATACGGTGAAACTCCAAAGGCATACAGTGCAGCATCAAAGACCAAGATGACTGCAAAGAGAAAGCCTTTCCTCAAGAAAATGCTCAGAAGAACTAATCCTGCAGAAAGAAAGTCTGAGACTTCTCCAAGAAAAGGAATGACTGCTTCTGATAGGGAAGAAGCAAGAGCAGGTGATGCACATGGTTCACCTAGGGGTCATGATTACCCTTCACAGGGCCCTGGTGGAGTAACTAAGAATCCTAAGAAACTCCGTAAGCAAAAAGCAATGGGAGAGTTTGCTAAAGAAGAACTTGATGTCTTTGATGTAGTCCTTGAGTTCCTCCAAGTAGAAGGATACGCAGAAACTCTGGAAGAGGCAGAGTGGATGATGGCAAATGAACTAGATGAGGAAACCATTGATGCAATCCTTGAAGCAGAAGGTTCTTACGGTAAGACACCCAAGGCAAGAGCAGCAATGGGTAAACTTGCTATTGCAAGACGTGAGAAACCTGCAAGTGAGTATTCGCAGAAAGGTGAGAAAACTAAAAAAGTAAAATCAATCGAAAAGCATACTCAGAGAATTGATAACGGTCCTGATGTAGGAAATCGTGGTAAGAAATCTACTAAACCAAGATGGTCTGGGATGTTAGGCAAATCTGGTAGGGGTAAACTTGACCAAGATAGTAGAGATTATGCAAGAGATAGTGCTGTTGAGTATACTTCTGGCGGACACAAACCTGGTTCTGGTACTGTAACCAAGAACCCCAAGAAACTCCGTAAGCAAAAGGCTATGGGTGAGATTGGCGAAAGTTTTGACACATATGAATTTGTTTTGTGTCATCTTCTAGATGAGGGATATGCTTCAACCGAAGAAGCCGCAGATAAAATCATTCTCAACATGAGTGAAGCTTGGTTTGAAGATATTATGGAATTGAATCGTGTTGAAAAGGAAACTGGTATCAACACTAAAACTGGTAGACCAACTGCCAAAGGTGGCGCTAAGGATGATAAAGCATATACTAGCGTAAAAAGAATGATGCGTAAAATGGAGGGAACTCCTGCGGGCCAAAGAAAAAAAGAACCAGGTAAAAAGCCACCTAAAGCTGGTGAATATGGCGGTCCAAGATCACCCGAACAAAAAGTTGCAAAACTCCGTGCAGACAAAAAACGCAGTGCAGATATGATGAGTTCTCGATTTGACTGAGAATAAATAATTTATATTATTGATTGATTTATTGGGTTATGAAACTTTTTGAAAAAAATAGAGTAAGATTTACTTTTGAACTAGAAAATAACCAATTTTTACAATTAGAGTATCAGTTACAATTGAATAGTTTGAGAGAAAAATGGGTAAATGAGGTTAAGGATTCTCTGAAAAAACCAGATGCATATCTTAACCTCAAAATATCAAATAAAAATTATCTTCATCTAGGTGAACTAAAAGAAAAATTAAATTCTATAGTTAAGCAAATTAATGATGCTTATGGAGATGAAATTTTAGTTTCTTTCAAAGGAACAAAAAATATATGCAGAAATACATTGAATTATTTACATGAAAAATTTGAGGAGTATGGAGAATACGGAGCTGGAGATGGTGAAGGCCCGTGGTATCGTGGCCAAAAAGTTCATGATCTTTGGTTAGATTTAAATGAATGGATTCATGTGACTGAAACCGCAATGGATTCAACTCCAAGAGATTATCCAAATTATAGTGCCTTAGTTACGGTTTATCCTCCATATCCTGGTAAAGATTTAGAAGAAACAGATAAATTATTTTTAACCGCAGAATATGCATGGGGTCATCTTTATCTTGGATATAATACCTTAGGTAAAGATTATTTGCATGTTTGGTTGGACAATGATGTTCGAGTAATTACTAATAACCAAATAAAAGTTCAGAATAAGTATAGTTCAGAAGTCTGGCTCTGTTTTCAAGAAGCTTCGTTTTTTTTAAACGAAGCTGAATCGCAGTATTACAAATGGTATAAAACCCTAAGTAAAGAAGTTCGGGATTTGATTCCTACAGATGATCTGAGTAAATTCGCTTTTGGTAGATATTATCTTGGATGCATCATAATTAATCGAGATCTTTCAAAGTTTCATCCAATTGAATATGATTGGTATACTGACAAAGATTTACAAAAGAGGTGGAATAATGAAGTTTTTTCAAAGGTTAAGGGGATAAAAAAAGTTGAGTTTTTATGAATAAAGTAATTGATGAATTTGTGAAATTTTCATTGAGAAATCAATGGTATCCCACAAGTGTACCAAAATATTTTGATGTGTTTGAGTCCGATTGGCCTTTTCTGCAAATAGACTTTAAAGATGACTTTGAAAAGATGCACCAAGAGTGTATTAAAAATGATCATCTATTTGTTGGACATAGACAAAAAGATAAACACCTGAGTTATTCCCATGATGGTTGGTCGGCTTTAACTTTGCATGGCATAAGACCTGATGCTACCGAAAATTATGATCAGTATGGATTGTCTGAACCAAATTACAAATGGACAGATGCATGTAAATATTTTCCAACTTGTGTTGAGTTCTTAAAAAAATTGGGATATAAAGATTATGATAGAGTCAGAATCATGAGACTGGCTCCTGGTGGATATATTATGCCTCATTCTGATGGAGAAGGTAGAATCTTTGGTCCTTTAAATATAGCAATTAATAATCCAGAAGGGTGTAATTTTTACTTTAAAAATTGGGGAAGAGTTCCTTTTAAACAAGGAACCGGATTTTTTCTTGATATAGGTAATATTCATGCGGTTCATAACAATAGTAATGAGCCTAGATATCATTTTATAGTTCATGGGCACATTAATGATAGATTGATTCAAACTGCATTTAAACAAATTGACATGAGAGAAGAAAAAATTTGTTACGGAGTTTATAATCAAAGGCAGTCAATTAATAGTTTTTCAATGTATTTGAGAGCTAAAGGTGCGACTTTGTTTTACCTCAACCGACCTAGAAATAATGCAGAGATAATTTGTGCAGATGAAGTACATGAAATATTGAAAGAGGCTTTGATTAAGGGGTATCGATATTGTGTAATACAATCTGCTGGATGTACTCTAAGAAGTTTTGATTACGATAGAGAAATTAGAGATTTTATAAAAGAAAATAATTTTGGAGTCGCTGGTCATATACTAGCTTGGCCTGGAAAATGGTTGGAGTTACATCCGCAGTTTTTTATAGTTAATGTTTCTGCATGGAAAGATGTTGGATGTCCAGAATTTGGGGAGTGGTGTTCTGGTAAACAATTACTACCTGTAGTAGAAAGAAGTGTTGAAAATTTTCACGATGACTACACACCTTTGTGGGTTAAGTATTCAAAAAAACAAACCATTCAATCTGAAGCAGGAAGAGGTTGGAAACTTTTAAAGGCTATGTTTTTGAATAATTGGCCTGTAATAACATTGAGTGAAAAATTGCGATTCAATAAATTTTATTATTATCCTGAACATGAAACAGAAAAATTCGAAAACAGTATAAAAACTTTGACTCCGTATGAGGGACAAAATTGGAATCAATCTAAAATCATATCTGATGTAAAATTAATAAAAGATCAAATTTGGTTATTTAATAGTGAATCAATGTGTATAACTAATGGGGGTAATTTTGATCTCGTTGTTAATACTGCAAGTGGATTTAAATTATTCGATATTTTTAAAAATAAAAAACTCAATAATAATGGAAAAGTTATAGTCTATGATTTTAATTCAAAAAGTTTAAGATGGTACAAACATTTTCACGGTTGGAAAAATGATGATCTAATTGATTGTATTAGAAGTTTTTCGGAAAAAGATCATTTTACTTGGATAGGTAAAACGGATTGTAATTATGTTGAGGATGAATCTTTTTCAAATTTATATAAAGAACTAATTGACCACTTTGGTGGAGTTAATAATTTTGTTAAATATTGGAAAATTTTTAAAAAAACTCAAGTCAAATTTGCGATGGTTGATTTATATAAAGATTCTGAAAAGTTCTCAAATATTTTTGTGGGGAAAGGAAAGAAGTTTGTCAATTTGTCAAACATTTTTTCTACAGATGCCACAACATTTTTATATGGACATGTTGAAGTTCAGACTTCACAGCAAAGGTGTTTAGCTTCTTTGTATGTTGTTGATCCTGAAATACAAATTTCTATTTTTGATTTTTGGGGACGAAATTTGGTTGGTAAAGTAAAAGACATATTGTAGGGCCAGTTTGGGAACTGTCACACCCATCTGACCATCCCCCCTTCAATGGGGTATTATAGCTTCAGTTGAGAAACACACCACACAATGCCCCGCACCAAAATGACTGACGATCAAGTTTTTGAAGGTCTTAAATCCACTTATGGAGTTGAAATTACTTCTGGAGATGTCAAGGCTTATTGTGCGATGAATAATCTTTCTTATCCTACGGTTACTCGTCGTCTGGAAAACTTCAAAACTGCTCGTGGTCGTTGGAATCTTGAAGTGACTCAAGAACGTGTTCAGGAGATTGAACGCAATTTTAATAATGTCTCGGTTCTTCCTGAAGTGCATCAAAACCTTATTCCCGATAAAGATGATACCTTCGTCCAGTTTGGTAACTTTAAAGATATTAAGCGTATTATTCAGTCCCGTCTTTTTTACCCTACGTTTATTACGGGTCTTTCGGGTAATGGTAAAACGTTCGGTGTTGAACAAGTTTGCGCTCAACTTAAGCGTGAACTGATTCGGGTCAATATCACTATTGAAACTGACGAGGATGACCTGATTGGTGGTTTCCGTCTTGTCAATGGTGAAACTGCTTGGCACAATGGTCCCGTCGTCGAAGCTCTGGAACGCGGTGCGATTCTTTTGCTTGATGAAATTGACTTGGCTTCTAATAAGATTCTGTGTCTCCAATCTATTCTGGAAGGTAAAGGTGTCTTCCTTAAGAAGATTGGTCGCTTTGTGAAACCTGCCGCTGGTTTCAATGTGGTTGCCACTGCGAACACCAAAGGTAAGGGTTCTGATGATGGTCGCTTCATCGGCACTAACGTTCTCAATGAGGCATTCTTGGAACGTTTCCCTGTGACCTTTGAACAGGAATATCCTTCCGTAACTAATGAAGTCAAGATTCTTGAGAAAGTTGCTCAAACTTTGAATGTCAACGATCTTGAATTTTGCAAACGTCTTGCTGACTGGGCAGACATTATCCGCAAGACCTTCTACGATGGTGGTATTGAGGAAATTATTTCTACCCGGCGTCTGGTCCATATCATCCGTGCCTATAGCATCTTCCAAGACAAGGCAAAGGCAATCCAAGTTTGTGTAAATCGTTTCGACGACGAAACCAAACAGTCCTTCCTGGAACTGTACGATAAGGTGGATGCTGACTTCCAGATGCCTAATATGTCACAGGAGAATGGTGTTCCCACTCCCGTTGACTTGAACGCTCCGTTCTGATAGAATATGGGGAGGTAAAAAGTGCCTCCTTTTTGTTCCTTTACTATGAATTCAAATGTCTGAAAACTTTGAAAGCTTTTATGAAAGTTCTATACCAAACCAAGATTTTTGGGTAGAGGATGGAATCAGTTTGACTGGTAATCCAAATTCTTCTTCTGATGCAATTCTTATTGGTTCCGGTAATATTAATCAATTCACTCTTACTGCCAATGGTGGCGGAACACTCAATCTTGAAAAAACGCCTGTTAGTATGACCGAATCAAAAAACTACCTCTGGAAATACAATGAAGATAAAATCCTTAAAGATGTTGAGGATTATGTGACTAGTACTTATGGTAGCCACTATTGTGGACACAACCACGCCTACAAAGATATTCAGACTATTGATTTGATGGCTGCAAAGGATCTTGCTCCTGGATTTTGTCAGGCGAATATCCTAAAATATGGAAGTCGTTATGGTGATAAAGATGGTCGTAACAAACGCGATCTTCTTAAAGTAATTCACTACGCAATGCTTCTACTCCACTTTGACGGTCATTATTCTCGCAAAGATAATGGCCTTACAGAATTCCGTTGATCATGAAACTCAAAAATACATCTATGAAACTCTCTGAAAAAACCCTCTCTCTTCTCAAGAACTTCTCTGGTATCAACCAGTCTATTCTCTTCAAGAAGGGAACCAAACTCCGCACCATTTCTGTGATGAAGAATATTCTCGCAGAAGTTGAAGTAGAGGAAGAGTTTGAAAAAGACTTTGGTATTTACGATCTAAACCAGTTCCTAAATGCAATGTCTCTCTATCAAAATCCCCAACTGAAGTTTGCTAACGACAGTTATGTGACTATCAATGAGGGTAATGCACGATCCAAGTATTTCTTTGCAGATCCTGCTGTGATTGTGACTCCTCCCGAAAAGTCCATTACACTCCCGTCTGAGGATGTTTGTTTTGAGGTAAATACTCAACAACTAGATAAACTCCTCAAGGCTGCAGCAGTCTATGGTGTCCCTGACCTTTCTGTGGTTGGTGAGGCTGGTGTTGTTAAGCTTGTTGTTCGTGACAAAAAGAATGATACTTCTAATGAGTATTCTCTTGTTGTTGGTGAGACTACTGGAACTTTTGTTCTTAACTTCAAAGTTGAGAATATTAAAATTCTCCCTGGTTCTTATGAGGTTGTGATCTCCAAGAAACTTCTTTCTCGTTTCCAGTCAGAAGATAAGAATCTTACATATTACATTGCTTTGGAACCAGACTCAACCTATGATGAGTGAGGTAACTCACCTATATTATGAACATCTTTGTGACTTCTCCCTGGCCCGCTGAAAGTGCCGTATGTCTCCCCGATAAACATATTGTCAAGATGCCTTTGGAGTGCTGTCAAATGCTCTCCATTGTTGCTTCTGAAAAGTGGGGTCATAACTACGGCACTCTGCCTAAGACTGACGGCACTCCCTACAGAACTGAAAAGGGTGCGTTTCGTAATCATCCCTGTACCAGGTGGGCAATGGATAGTATCCACAATGCCTATTGGTTGATTAAGTGGGGAATGAACTTGTGTGATGAGTACCAACTACGCTATAATAAAACTCACTCCTGTTACAAGACTCTTGTAGATGCTTACTATCTTTTCCCTAAAGGAAAGATCACAGAAGTGACTCCATTCGCTCGAGCGATGCCAGAAGAATGGAAATTTGATGATAGTATTGATACCTTTACTGCTTATAAAAGGTACATTGCTTCAAAACCTTGGGTATCGGACAACTACCTCCGTATGCCTGAACGTAAACCCGATTGGATTTGATTATGAGTCGTGATGAATTTCTGTGGGTAGAGAAATACCGCCCACGCAAGATTGAAGATTGTATTCTCCCAGATGCTAACAAGAAGACATTTTTGGAGTTTCTAAATAACAAAGAAATTCCGAACCTGATGCTTGCTGGCCCTGCAGGGTGCGGAAAAACTACAGTTGCAAAAGCTCTGTGTGAAGAACTAGGAGTAGATTACTATGTTATTAATGGATCTGACGAAGGACGATTTCTGGACACGGTACGGAACCAGGCAAAGAACTTTGCTTCGACCGTCTCACTTTCTGCGGGTGATGCAAAACACAAAGTCATCATCATTGATGAGGCTGACAACACAACCCACGATGTACAACTCCTTCTGCGGGCTAATATTGAGGCGTTTTATAACAACTGTCGATTCATCTTCACTTGCAACTACAAGAACAAGATCATCGAACCCCTACACTCTCGATGTGCAGTCGTTGAGTTCAGTATCAAAGGGAAAGAAAAAGCCCAGTTGGCAGGATCCTTCTTCAAGCGTCTACAGAACATCCTGGATGCGGAAGGTGTACAATACGATCCTAAAGTCCTTGCAGAACTCATCAACAAACATTTCCCCGACTGGCGACGAGTCCTAAACGAATGTCAGAGGTATTCTGCTGGTGGTAAAGTTGACTCTGCAATTCTTGCTGAATTTTCTGATGTAAATGTAAATGAACTTATCAAGAATCTCAAAACTAAAAACTTTACTGAAGTCCGAAAGTGGGTGGTCGGGAACCTGGACAACGATGCTTCTGGTTTACTTCGCAGGGTTTATGACGCCTCTTTTGATCATTTTTCACCTTCATCTATCCCTGCTGCCGTTCTTATTATTGCTAAGTATCAATACCAATGTGCGTTCGTGGCTGACCAGGAAGTAAATCTTCTTGCAGCATTAACTGAAATTATGTGTGAGGTTGAATTCAAATGATTGATGTAAAACTATTTCGTATTGCAACTGGTGAAGAAGTTGTCGCTGAGTTGGTATCTCAGGATGATAACTTTGTAACAGTAAAAAATGGCCTGGTTGTTCTTCCTAGTCCGGATGGTCGTGTGGGATTTGCTCCATGGGCTTCCGTAATTGATAAAACAATTCCCGATCTTATTATTGCTAAAAATCATATTGTTTATATTGCAGAAGTTGATCCACAAGTCAAAAACAAGTATAATGAAATTTATGGGAGTAAACTAGTAACTCCTGGTGAAAAGAAATTGATTCTCTGATATGCAATTAGAACTTGATGATGCTGTTTACGCAGCCGATAAATTCATTGATTACTTTTCTAACATGGGAAGGATTGATGAATATCTGCGTAACATTAAACTTGAACGAATGGAACAAATGCCTTCATCCATTCTTGGGATTGGTCCTGAGGATGATATGTTTGATGCATTTGACATGCACCCACAGGACATGAACTTTAAAGTTTATACTGCGGGGGAGAGGGGTGGATTTACAAATGAATATTTTAATGAGAGGTTGCAGATTACTACCTCTCACGCGATTGAGGATAGTATTCCTGGTAAGTCTCTGAAGTGGATTGTACAAGAAACTAACACACAGAAGATTGTTGGTTTCTGTCGGTTTGGTTCTCCCACAATCAACTCTAAACCTCGCAATGATTGGCTTGGACAAACTCCCCAGTTGTCTAGGTTTAATCGTCATGCAATCATGGGATTCATTATTGTCCCAACCCAACCTTTTGGTTTCAACTATCTGGGAGGTAAACTCCTTGCACTTCTTTGTTGTTCTCATACTGCTCGTGAGACGTTAAATAAGAAGTATGGATCAGATATTTGTTCTTTTGAGACCACTTCTCTTTATGGTTCCACTAAGGCCTCATCTCAGTATGATGGTCTGAAACCTTATATGAGGTATAAGGGTCTAACTCAAAGTGATTTTACTCCTCTGCTCCATGACGAGATCTTTCAGGACTTAAACAAATGGTTTATTCAGAGGAACGACAATCAATCTCTGGTGAAGGAGGACGCATCCAGTCGGAAACTCAAGACACAACAAAAGATGATCTCAATCATCAAGAAAAGCTTACCTTCTCAAAAGGTTGTGGAGTTCCAGACTGCGATTGCAAATGCAAAAAATCTGACTGAACAGAAGAGATTTTATATTTCAGATTATGGTTTTGAGAATGCTCGTGAAGTCATTCTTGGACAAGATGAAGTTCTGCGTCCTGGTCAAAACTATGACAAGTTTCACTTTGACCATCTTGTGAACTGGTGGAAGAAAAAGGCTTCTAATCGTTATGAAAATTTGAAGTCCGAAGGTCGTCTTCGTACTGAACTTGAGACTTGGAACAAGAACCCCGAATCGATTGATATTATCCGATGAGTTACGAACTAAAAGATTATCTCAACTCCATCAACTTCGCAAAGGATTATTTGATGGATGATGGAGATCCTCAGTGGGAGAAGAAGTATCCGGCATTTGTCGTCAACAAATGTATGTCAGGTCACATTGATACGATCATGTTTGCAAATGAGATGAACATGAACCATCAATTACCTTCAAGACTTCAATATGATTTTTTACTAAATAGTGTCAGGAAACGGAAAAGATTTTCTCCGTGGCTTAAAAAAGAGAAGATTCAAGATCTTGATGCAGTCAAATCATACTATGGTTATAGTAATGAAAAGGCCCAACAAGCACTGAAAATTCTAACAAAAGACCAAATTAATTATATTAAATCTAAACTTGATGTTGGAGGCAAAAGATGAGTACCTTTGTTGAACCAGAAGTCAATTGGTCACAAGACCAAATGGTGGAAGTGGTTCTGAATGAACCAGACGATTTTCTAAAAGTCCGTGAGACACTCACTCGTATCGGTGTTGCCTCTCGTAAGGAAAAGAAAATCTACCAGTCCTGTCATATTCTTCATAAACAGGGACGCTACTATATCGTTCATTTTAAAGAGTTGTTTGCACTTGACGGCAAACATGCAAATCTTACTGTGAATGATGTACAAAGACGTAACAGGATTATTAATCTAATTTCTGATTGGGGATTAGTCACTATTATTAAACCAGATTCCGTAACAGATGTTGCACCTTTGAATCAAATTAAAGTTCTTTCCTATAAGGATAAGGGTGATTGGGTTCTTGAGAGTAAGTATAATATCGGTAAGAAAAAGAAACCGGAAGCCTAAGTTTTTCGGTATACCACACAAAAGAGGATCGGTTTTGCACCCCTCCTCTTTTTTAATGTCTTGATATATAATAAGTGCGGAGTCTTCGGATCCGCAATTTAATCTAACAGACGCTTAAGGAGGTCTATCATGTTACTCGCAAAGTACAACACGGCTAACATTGACAAATTTTTAAATGATATTGAAAAATATAGTATTGGAATGGATGAGTGGTTTAATCGATTTGGGACCGCACATGAGTCCTATCACAACTACCCACCATACAATTTGATTAAGGAGAGTGAGACGGAGTTCCGTTTAGAGATCGCTCTTGCAGGATACAAAAAGGAAGATTTTGAAGTTTTCACTGAATGGAATAAACTCTTCGTTGAAGCGAAGAAGTCGGAAACTTCTGATGTAGGGGAATATCTTCACAATGGTCTTGCAAAGAGGGCTTTTACAAGAACCTGGACACTATCTGACGATGTTAAAGTCTCTGATGTCAAGTTTGAGGATGGTCTACTCCATGTCAAACTAAATAGGATTATCCCTGAGCATCAGAAACGAAAGGTGTATGAAATCCTTTAAGCAGTTCTTAGAACAAGTCGGAAACATTAAACAGATTTCTTACCCTGCTGCCGTTAGGCATAAAATCTACAATCCGTTGACTGGAAAATCAAAAGTAGTCCCTGCAGGAAAAGCTGTGCCTAAGAATCCAGGCGGGGGTGGATCTGGTAATTCCGCAGATGGTGATGGAGCCTAAATAATACGGGCTACCAAATATCGTCGTCGCTGGGGTTCAACTGGCAAAATCCAGTTGACACCCCCCTTTTTTTGTGTTATCGTATTAGGAGGTATGGAGTAGTTATGGCTATTAAATTGGCCCTTTTAAAATCGGGTGAAACTGTAATTGCAGATATTATGGAGTTGGTGGATGAAAACGAAAAGGTAGTTTCCTTAGTTTTTTCAAGTCCTTTCAATGTACGACTATTAACTCCAGAATTGTTGATGGAAAATAGTACTGGAGTACAAGGCGAAGTTGAACATAGAGTCTCATTTTATCCATGGATAGTTTTATCTGAAGATAAAAAGATTGCAGTTGATCCTACGTGGGTAGTTAGTGTAGTAAATCCGCATGAATGGATTCGGACTTCCTATGAAGAAAAAATGAATTCAAACACAGAAGAAGTTCAAACAAAAGACCTAGAAGAATCAAATAATACAGAAACTTTGATTGAAAATTTTGAAGTAATTCAGGAAGAAAACGATGGAGAGTGAAGTTCAAGTCATTGTTCTAGTTAGTGGAACAATAATTATTTCAAGAATTGCTGCAGTTGTATCTGAACTTGGGGAACCGGATTGTAAGCTTATTAATCCATATCAAATAATGGATGGTAAACTTATTCCATGGCTGGATGAGTTGACTGATTCAACTGATGCAATTATGATCTCTTCAGACAAAATTTTAACTTTGGTTGATCCCAAAGATACTCTACTTAATGATTATTTGACTCTTATTAAATGAAGTTTTACACGAATGTCTTTCAACTAGGTAATGATATCCTTGTCCGAGGTTATGAAAATGGAAAACATTTTACAAACAGGGAAGAGTTTTATCCCACGTTTTACGTCCCATCAAAGAAAGAAAGTAAATACAAAACCCTTGATGGAGTAAATGTCGAACCTATTCGTCCTGGCACCATTCGAGATTGCAGAGATTTTCTGGAAAAATATGAAGGTGTAAATGGATTTAGGGTCTATGGGAATGATCGGTTCATCTATCAATATATTGGGGAAAAGTATCCAGAGGATGAGATTAAGTTTGATATCAACAAGATCAAACTTGTAACAATTGACATTGAGGTTGCTGCGGAAAGTGGATTTCCAGATGTATTCAATTGTGCAGAAGAACTTCTTTTGGTTACAGTTCAGGATTATAACACTAAACAGATCACTACCTTTGGTTCTCGTCCTGCACAAGTTTCCCAAGAAAATGTGAAATACATTTATTGTAAAGATGAGTATGCACTCATCAATACTTTCATGGATTGGTGGCAAAACAATACTCCAGAAGTAGTGACTGGATGGAACTGTGAACTCTATGATATTCCATATTTGATCGGCCGTATTAGCCGACTTATGGGAGAGAAAGTTGCTAAAAGATTTTCTCCTTGGAATATTGTAAAGGTAAAAGAAGTTCAAATTTCTGGTCGTAAACAATTGAGTTGTGAGATTGCAGGCGTTTCTATTATTGACTATCTTGATCTTTATAAGAAATCTCCTGCAACTCCAAACCAAGAAAGTTACCGACTAGATCATATTGCCTTCATGGAGTTGTCTCAAAATAAGTTGGATCACTCCGAATATGATACTTTCCGTGACTTCTATACCAATAATTGGCAGAAGTTTGTAGAGTACAACATCGTTGACGTAGAACTGGTAGACCGACTTGAGGATAAACTTAAGTTGATTGACCTCTGTTTCACCCGTGCATTTGACGCAAAGGTGAACTTTAACGATATTGCATATCAAGTTCGCACTTGGGACGCAATCATTTATAACTATCTTCTTAAGAAGAATATTGTGATCCCTCAAAAAGAACGCAATACTAAAGATGAAAAGTATGCAGGTGCATATGTAAAAGAACCTATTCCAGGTTCTTATGATTGGGTAGTTAACTTTGACCTTAACTCCCTGTATCCGCATTTGATTATGCAATATAACATCAGCCCCGAAACTCTTCTTGATAATCGTCACCCCAATGTGACAGTTGATAAGGTATTGAAAAAGGAACTGACTTTTGAGATGTATAAGGACTATGCGGTATGTGCCAATGGTGCAATGTATCGCAAAGATATTCGTGGGTTTCTCCCAGAACTCATGGAAAAAATGTACAATGAACGAGTCATCTTTAAAAAGAAGATGATTGAGGCGAAGAAGGCCTATGAGAAGACTCCGACTAAAGAATTGGAGAAGGAGATCTCTCGTTGCGATAATATCCAAATGGCTAAAAAGATTGCACTTAACTCTGCTTATGGTGCAATCGGTAATGAATACTTCCGTTACTACAAACTTGCAAATGCAGAAGCGATTACTCTGTCTGGTCAAGTAGCCATTCAATGGATTGAAGAGAAGATGAACTCTTACATGAATAAGGTTCTCAAAACTGAGGAAGTTGATTATGTCATTGCTATGGATACTGACTCCATTTATATTAATATGGGTCCTTTTGTTGACGCTGTATTCAAGGGGAGAGAGAAAACTACTGATGAAATTGTCAATTTCCTTGATAAGGTGTGTAACTTGGAACTTGAAAAGTATATTGAAGGTTCTTACCAAGAATTGGCCGACTACTTGAATGCTTATGACCAGAAGATGTACATGAAACGTGAGAACATTGCGGAACGTGGTATTTGGACTGGTAAGAAGCGTTATATCCTTCGTGTGTGGGACTCCGAGGGTGTTCGATACAAGGAACCAAAACTTAAGATGATGGGTATTGAAGCCATCAAAACATCTACTCCTGCACCTTGTCGTAAAATGATTAAGGATGCAATCCAAATCATTATGACTAAAGATGAGGATGATGTGATTGAGTTTATTGAGAATTGTCGTAAGGAATTCAAATCACTGAAACCAGAAGAGATTGCATTTCCTAGAAGTGTATCTGAAATTAATAAGTGGATGTCTAGAACAACCCTTTATAATAAAGGAGTTCCAATTCATGTACGAGGTGTGATTTTATATAATCATCATACCAAACTCCAAAACTTGGATAAGAAATATCCTCCTATTCAGAGTGGGGAGAAAATTAAATTTGTGTATCTTAAGATTCCGAATTCTATTCAAGAAAATGTATTTTCCTTTATTCAAGATTTTCCTAGGGAGTTGGGTTTGGAGAAATATGTAGATTATGACACTCAATTTGATAAATCTTTTGTTGAACCATTGAGAATTATTCTTGATTCTATTGGATGGTCAGTTGAGAAGACAATTAGTTTGGAGAGTTTCTTTTCATGAGTAAATATGTGGTGGTTTGGGCTGAACCTGGAGAATTATCTCCAGTCAAAAACAGGAAGATGTTTGATTCACCATCCACCGCATATTGGTTTGCAAATGAGCTAAAAAAGAAGTATAATTGGGTTATCTGCACTGAGTCAAAAAATTTAGAGGAGTAATATGGATTTGCCTATTAATGACCAAGAATTAAATACAATTATCAGTGCTATGGCTCTTGGTGGAGATACTGCATTATTTCAAAAACTAAAACTTGTAAAGGAACTCCGAGAACAAGGACTTCCATATAAAAAAATCTTACGTGAAGAATACGGGATGGTGGCTTGATGGACTTTTTAAAAGATATTGTAAAAGAAATTGGTGGGGAATATACCAAACTTGCTTCAGATATAGACGAGACCGAGAGTTATGTGGATACGGGTTCATACATTTTTAACGCACTGGTTTCAGGTTCTATATTTGGCGGTGTATCTGGGAATAAGATTACTGCTATTGCTGGAGAGTCTTCTACTGGAAAAACTTTCTTCTCTCTCGCTGTGGTTAAGAATTTTCTTGATACTAACCCCGATGGTTATTGTCTCTACTTTGATACTGAAGCTGCTATTACCAAATCTCTCGTAGAATCTCGTGGAATTGATACTACTCGTCTTGTTGTTGTTAATGTTGTTACAGTGGAGGAGTTCCGTGGTAAGGCGCTCAAAGCGGTAGACCTATACTTAAAAAAACCCGAATCAGAACGCAAACCCTGTATGTTTGTGTTGGACTCTTTGGGTATGCTTTCAACTGAGAAAGAAATTACTGATGCTCTGAATGACAAACAAGTTCGTGATATGACCAAATCACAACTGATTAAAGGTGCATTCCGTATGCTTACTCTTAAGTTGGGTCAAGCGCAAATTCCAATGATTGTAACCAATCACACTTATGATGTCATCGGTGCTTACGTTCCTACTAAGGAAATGGGTGGTGGTAGTGGACTTAAGTATGCGGCTTCTACTATTATTCATCTTTCTAAGAAAAAAGAAAAAGATGGAACGGATGTTATTGGAAACATTATTAAATGCAAAACTGCTAAGTCTCGTTTAAGTAAGGAGAATCAACAAGTTGAAGTTCGTTTGTATTACGATGAGCGTGGTCTTGATCGTTATTACGGTCTTCTTGAACTCGGTGAGATTGGCGGACTTTGGAAAAATGTCGCAGGTAGATATGAAATTGATGGAAAGAAAATCTACGCAAAACAAATCCTCGCAAATCCAGAGGAATATTTCACTCCAGAAGTAATGCAGGCTTTAGATGAAATTGCTCAGAAAGAGTTTTGTTATGGATGATTTTATCAAGATCTATGATAATGTTCTTCCCCAAGAAACATGTCAGATCTTGATCAATCTCTTTGACCTGAGTGGATATAAGGAGATTGTCAATAACAAAGGAACTCCAAACTTTACACAATTAAATATCAATCAAAAACATCCAGATAGTGTCAAACAACTATCTCAAGTTACTATGAGTGTACTGAGCCTTTACAAAAAAGAGTTCTCAGACTACACTAGATGGTATCCACCACGACTCTTCTTAGAAGAGTTTCGTATTAAGAAGTATCATTCTAGGAGTCATGATAGATTTGATATTCATGTTGATGTTGAAGATCATGCCTCTTCAAGAAGGTATCTAGCTTTCTTGTATTATCTAAATGATGATTTCACTGGTGGTGAAACTGAGTTTCCTCATCACAATAAAAAGATTGTTCCTAAACAAGGATCAGTCATGGTGTTTCCTCCAACTTGGCAGTATCCTCATGCGGGATTGCGAGTCAATAAAGGAGTAAAGTATATTATGTCCACTTATTGTCACTATTACTAATGGAACGGGTTGAAACTACTATTCTTAGGAGTCTTGCATTCAATGAAGAATATTCTAGAAAGGTTCTACCTTTTATCCGAACTGAATATTTCACTGACTACACTGAGAAAGTAGTTTTTGAAGAGATCTGTCAGTTTATTTTTAAGTACAATAAACTTCCTACTCAAGAGATTCTCAAAGTTGAAGTAGATAATCGTACAGATTTGAATGAGAATTCTTATAAAGAACTTGTAGAGTATATTGCAAATCTTGATAATTCTCAACTAGATACATCTTGGTTGTGTGATACTACTGAAAAATGGTGTCGTGATAAAGCCATTTATTTGGCATTGATGGAATCTATTGCCATTGTCGATGGTAAGGATTCTAAGAAGACCAAAGATGCAATTCCATCCATCCTCTCTGATGCACTTGCAGTCAGTTTTGATACGAATGTAGGTCACGATTATCTTCACGACTATGAAGAACGATACGAATTCTACCATCAGACTGAGGAAAAAATTCCTTTCGATCTGGAGTTCTTCAACAAGATTACAAAGGGTGGACTTCCTAATAAAACTCTCAACATTGCTCTTGCAGGCACTGGTGTTGGTAAGTCTCTATTCATGTGCCATTTTGCTGCTTCTGTTCTTCTCAGGGGTAAAAATGTACTCTATATTACTATGGAGATGGCTGAAGAAAGAATTGCAGAAAGGATTGATGCAAATCTTTTGAATGTCAATATTCAGGAGATCACAAATCTTCCCCGTAAAATGTTTGAAACTAAAGTTTCTAATATTGCAAAGAAGACACAAGGAACTCTTATAATTAAAGAGTATCCCACTGCATCAGCGCATAGTGGCCACTTCAAGTCACTTCTTAATGAACTTGCACTTAAGAAGTCATTTAAGCCTGATATTATTTTCATTGACTACCTTAATATTTGTGCTTCCTCTCGGTATAAGGGAAACCTTTCTGTCAATTCTTATTCATATATCAAAGCTATTGCTGAGGAACTTAGGGGACTCGCCGTTGAGTTTAACCTCCCGATTGTCTCCGCTACTCAGACCACTCGTTCAGGTTATGGTTCTTCTGATGTTGAACTTACTGATACTTCTGAGTCCTTTGGTCTCCCTGCTACTGCTGATCTTATGTTTGCCCTTATTGGCACTGAAGAGCTCGAGGAGTTGGGACAGATCATGGTAAAACAATTGAAAAATCGTTATAATGACCCTACCATCAATAAAAGGTTCGTTGTTGGTATTGATCGTGCAAAAATGAGACTCTATGATTGTGAACAGAGTGCTCAAGCTGACATACTTGACTCTGGACAAGAAGAAGAGTATACTTATGAAGAAAAGAAAACTGGACCTAAAAAATCATTCGAGGGATTTAAATTCTGATGACTAAAAATATTGACTTTAACAAGTACACCCAATTTGTAGATGCAGTAACTTCTGAAGCATCTACTGATTTCCTTGCTCTTTCAAATCGTCTAGTAGAACTTGATGAAAAGGGTGCCAATATTGAACGACTTCTTACTGCTGGTGTTGGCATCAACGCTGAGGGTGGTGAGTTTCTTGAGATCATCAAGAAAATGATCTTTCAAGGTAAGCCATGGAATGCAGTTAACAAAGAACACCTGATTATTGAACTTGGTGATATTATGTGGTATGTTGCACAAGCTTGTATGGCACTTGGAGTTACCATTGATGAAGTGGTTGCAGGAAATGTAACTAAACTTGAAAAACGTTATCCTGGTGGATCTTTTGATGTTTATTATTCCGAAAATCGTGCGGAGGATGATCTGTGAGTACTAAAGTAATTCTTGAAATGAGTCTTGAAGAAGCTGGTATAGTTCTTATGACTCTAGTTGATTCTCAAAAAGGTTATACTAATGGACCTGCAATTCCTGAACGTATTTTTAATCTTCGTGAAGTGATTGTAAATCTAGATTCTGCAATGGAAGATGCAGTAAAAACCAAATAATAAATGACCCTTCCATAAATATTTGGAAGGGTTTTTTTGTACCTATGGCAAAGTTAAATGAAGGAGATGTGATGGAGGGCGTTTTTGCCATCTGTCTTGCAGAACTATTTGCAAATGGTACGATTAACAAAGCTAATGTTAACAAGTGGAGAAGACAGATTGATCCTGGTATTTTCAGGAATGGTAGATCAGAGATTGTAGTTAGAGAATTTAAAGACGGTCGCCCACAAGATCAAATTAAAGTCACCTTGATTATTAGATTAAAATATGAATCTACAAATATGGCATTTGGTGCAAACTATGCACCTCTTTATGAGAAAAGTGCAGATGTGGGAAATATTGATAGAAAAATTGATAACTTAATTACTTTTACTAAAACACATTATCAAGACCTTATTCGCAGAACAAAGGATAGTTACTTAAAAAATAATAAATCAGATAAAGTTGATATTCTTATTAACGCTGATGGTATTGCTGGAGAATCTTCTGGTGGAGATATAAAAGGTGACTTGGAAGTTGTCGTAACTATGAATGGCCAAAAACAACTTGATAGAACATTAAATTTCTCTTTGAAATCCGGAAGTAAAACATTGGCCAACCTAAGTCCATTTAATGGAATGATGGATATCGTAAGAAGATTTGGGGTCACACTTCCAAATGAAACTAAGTATCGAAAAGTATTAGGCGAACAACTTGCACAAGCCAGAACTCCTTTAGAAAAGAAATTAAAAGTAGATACTATTAAAGAATTATATAAAGAGACTTTAGAAGCCCTTGAAGACGCTTCGAGAAGTTCTTCTTTTAAAGATCAAGCATTTGAATTATTTAAATCAATGACCTTTGGCTCCGATCTTGCTAATGTTGTTGACATTGATAAATCAAAAATAAAAGAAATAACCGTAGATTATATAAACGAACTTCAGAAAAATACAACATCAATAGATGTACAAAAAAGTGGAGACAATTTAAAATTTAAAGTAGTTCCTGGAAATAAAGAACTATTTCAATTGAGATTTAAAAAAAGAGTTGCTGGAAGTGGAGAAGATTTCCAAATTAAAGAATTAAAATTCTATGTTGAAGCTGGTCCTGCGGCTTATACACCAAAGGAAAAATAATAAATACCTTTATGGTTAAGGAATCCTAACTCGATTAATAATGAAGAATTTTACTCAGTTCCTCACTGAAGCTAGAGAAACCTCTGCATCTACAGAAGCCAAGAGACTTGGTTTAACTGGAGATGGTCACGGTGGTTGGTATGATAAGAATGGAGAGTTTGTTGCAAAAACTGTTGCTGGTAAACTAAAGTTCTTTGGTAGTGACAACACTCCAGGACAAAAGGATTCCCCATCACAATCAACTGCACAAGCAACTCCACAACCTGCAGCCGCAGAAGTTCCTGCAACTGCCGCACAACCAACGCAACAAGTTTCTGCACCTTCATCAGAACAACCTGCACAACAACAAGTTGCACCAGAACAACAACCTGAAGAAGTGCCAGTTCCAGAAGCGCCTGGTGTTGTTGTAGTATTTGGTAGATTCAATCCACCCACCATTGGTCACGAAAAACTTCTAAAGAGAGCCGCAAAGGAAGCGGAAAAGAGAGGTTACGAGTTAAGAATTTATCCTTCTAGATCACAAGACGCTAAAAAGAATCCTCTGACTCCACAAATGAAGATCTCTTACATGCGTCAGATGTTCCCTGATTATGCTGGCAGTATTGTTGACGACAAGGGTGCAAAGACTATTTTCAATGTACTCACCGGTGCAAATGGAGAAGGTCATACCAACATGATCATTATGGTTGGTCAAGATAGATTGGGGGAATTCCAAGGTTTAAGTCACAAGTATAATGGTGAACTTTATAATTATGATCAACTTGAAGTAGTTTCTGCTGGAGATAGAGATCCAGATTCCGATGATGTAACTGGAATGTCTGCATCTAAACTTCGTCTTGCTGCAGCAGAGGGTGACTTTAAGAAGTTCGCAAAAGGTGTTCCCGATACTCTTGGTAATACTGAGAAGATGGAACTTTTCAATGTTCTTCGTAGATCTATGAATATTGAAGAGGGGACTGAAGTATGGGAAGTTGCTCCTAAACTAGATGAAGAAGCTCTTAGAGATGCATATCTAGTAGATCGCATTTATGAAGTTGGTAACCTTGTTGAAAATATGAACACCGGTCTCAAAGGAGAAGTGATTCGTAGGGGAACAAACTATGTGATTTGTGTGAGTGAAGATGGAATCATGTTCAAATCTTGGTTGAAGGATCTTATTGAGAATCCTCATGAGATTGGTACTGATGAGTATAGAGAATACCTTCAGTCATTAACTCCAGGTCAAGAAGTTAAGAGTTACACTGGTGTAAAGATTGCATCTATTTACGATAAATTCCGTAAGGGCAAAAAGAATAAATAAAACTAGCAGTATTTTTTACAAATAAATGGCTAGTTGGGAAGAATTTTCACGTATTGTTGCAGAAGCTAAATCTGTTAAGAAGTTAGATCCTGTCGGTCATGAAGATGACGACGTTGATAATGATGGTGATTCGGACTCTTCCGATACTTACCTCAAGAAGAGAAGAGCTACTGTTGGAGCTGCCATTGCTGCAGACAAGAAGAGAAAAGTTGAAGAAGCAAAACAACTAGATCCAGTTGGTAAAGAAGACAAAGATATCGATAATGATGGTGATCACGATAAGTCTGATAAGTATCTTTTAAATCGTAGAAAAGTTAGATCAAAAATTATTGATCCTCAGGAAAGATTGAAGACTGATAGAGATATGTTTAATATCCCTAAGTCTGAACAGGAAGCTGCTCGTGAGAGAATTCTTGCGAAGACAAAGGCAAAGAGAATGAAAGAGGAAGTAGAACAGATTGATGAAATTGCGCCTTTAGTTGCTGCTGGACTTGCTGCTGGTGGCGCCGCTCTTGCTGGTGCAGCTATTAATAGAGCAAAAAAAGCTGCAGATTCTGGAGTTGATGCTGCGAATAAAGGTCTAAAAGTTAAGAATCCTGGAACTGGTATCGCAGGTGCTGCATACGGAATGCAAAAAAGAAATAATGCATTAAATGATGCAATGAAACAACTTCGACAGTCTTATGAATTTGAGGGTGAAATAGTTGATGAAGATAAAGAATACCGTCGTGAGATGGCAAAGGCTGCTGCAAGAGAAAGAGCAGAAGAGAAGAGATCTGAAGAGAACTATAGAACTAAAGGTAGAATTGGTAAAAAGAAAGCAGGTCCCAAGTTGAGTACAACTCCACATAGGGAATCCGAATCAAAAAATTATGCTGATAAAGAAGTGGGTTCTATTAAACTATATGATAAACTTACAAAGAAAAATAAGAATGTTGTAGGTCTCGTTACTAAAGAAGAGAACGAGATTGAAGAAGGCATGTCCATGAAGGACTTCAAAGCAAATCGTCAGAAGAATAAAAGAAGAGCTGCTTCTGCCGATGCTGAGAAGAGAGGTCATGTAGGTAAGGAATGGTACAACAGTGGTAGAAAGTATTCTCCCGATGAAGCAAAGAGAAGTCGTGCAAACATGGATGATGAAGAAAGACGTACAAGACATCGTAGTGCTGTAGATCCTGATAATGAGGATGATAATAATTACTCTGCAGACAAGACGAAGAATCCTAAGAAACTTCGCAAACAAAAAGCGATGGGAGAGGGATACCTTGCAGAGAAATCTCTAAGTAGAGCACAACAGAGATTCATGGGCATGGTTTATGCTGCAAAGAAAGGTGAAACTCCTGCATCACCTGAGGTTGCCAAGGCTGCATCTGGAATGAGTAAGAAAGCTGCAAGAGATTTTGCAAAGACAAAACATGAAGGTCTTCCAGAAAAGAAAGAAGAATTTTCTTTGGTGGATAGATTAGTCATGGAGTTTTCCCCATTAAGTGAAGGTAAACTTGATGATCTTCTTGCTGATATTCGTTCAGAAGATGATGGAAATAAAAAAAAACCTCAATCAAAAAAATCTGAACCTGTAAAAAAACCTCAAGCAAAAAAGTCTGAACCTGTAAAAAAGCCTCAAGCAAAAAAATCTGAATCAGAGAGAAAAGAACAATCGAAAGAAGAAGTAAAAACCAGAAATACTGCAACTGAAAGAGCTGCAAGAACTTCTGCTGCTTCTAGGATTCGTGCTGCAAGAATTGCAAGAGAAACTGAAAAGGAAAAAGAAGCCGCTAGGACTGAAAGACAACGTGAAAGAATGAGTTATGCTGAGAAAAATAAAGAATCTAAGGCAAAACAAAAAGAGTTAGAGAGTAAGAAAAAAGAGGAATCTAGCGCAGCTAAAGCAAAACAAAAAGAGGACGATAAAAAAAGAAAGGAACAAGCTAGTGCCGCAAAAGAATCAGCAAAAGCAAAACAAAAAGAAGCAAAAGACAGGCAAAGTGAATTAGAAAAAAAGGAAAGAGAGAAAAAGAATCAACTGAAAGCAAAAGAGGATTCTAGAAAACAGAGAAGATCTGAATTGGCTCGAGATGTTAAGTCTGCTTGGAGTGGATCAACAAAAGTTGCTGGTGATAAAAAAGATACTGAAGCAGTAGCTGCAGGTATGAGTAATGTGGGAAGTTTAGTATCTGGTGTTGCTAAAACTGGACTTGCTCTTGGAAAATATGCTTATAAGAAGGCAAAAGAAAAAAGAGCGGAGAAAACATCAGAAACTCCTAGTTCAAATCAACCAGAAAAAAAGGAACCAACAAAACCAGAGGCACCACAATCCACTAGTAGTGCAACTCAAAAAGCTCCTACTACAACAAAACCAGATACGACTCAGAAAAAGTTAACTGGAACTCCAGAGAGAACAAAGTTGACTGCAACTCCAGAAAGAAAAAAATTAGTTCCATCAACAAAACGACTTCCTCCTGCAGGTCAAACAACTACAAATGCTTCTCCGAAAAGAGAAACTGGAATGACATTGGGACAAAGAGCTAGAAGAAATCCAGCATTGAAGTCCGCATTAATGAAAAATAGAATGGAAGAGTATTCAAATTGGAGAGAGGAGTTTATTTTTGAAGTAGACGATCAAACAGTACAAAATCAAAAACAAAAAGTTATTGATGTTTCCAAAAAGAAGAATAAAATTGAAATTAATCCAACAATGAGTGAAGGATGTGGTTGTGATGAAAAAGAAAATGAAAAGGAAACTCCAAAAAAAGATATGAGAGATTTACCTACTAAAGTAAATCTTTTGAAAACCAAACTAAGATCAGCGGGAGTTAGAAATCCTATTGTAATGGTTGGAGTTAAAGAGGATTGGCAATCGGTAAATCGCAAAGATAAAACTGATGGTCTCAGTCAGAAAGCTGTAGATGTTTATCGTCGTGAGAATCCAGGTTCAAAACTTCAGACTGCAGTAACCGAAAAAAAGCCTACGGGCAAAAGGGCTGAACGCCGTAAGTCCTTTTGCTCAAGAATGAACGGCATGAAGGATAGACTAACTTCCGCAGAAACCGCAAGAGATCCAGATTCAAACATCAACAAAGCCCTTCGTCGTTGGAACTGTAACTAAAATGAAATCCTTCAAACAATTTTTATCAGAATCTATCAATATTGCTGGTGACTTTAACGGCAACCTATACGTCAATGGTTCTGAACCACAATCGCAACCAGTTGGAGAGTCTTTCTTTGCTGATGTAATGTGGGAAGGAAAGATTTATAGACTGGAAGTGGAGGGTTCTATGATGGATAAGAACGCTCTTGCTGAACAACTTCAGGATGAGTATCCTGGAGCAATTGTTCACAACATTTATCCATCACAATCACAAAGTTCTTTAAGAATTAAAAATACGCAAAGATATCAACCAGAAAGACTAACTTGGACTGATTAATTATGGCACAATGGAATAAGAAAACACAAGACTTCTTAGATCAAGAAAGAAGTCTCTTTGAGGTTTATAATATCGCAGATCACTGGGGAAACCAGACGGACTGGAGACCTCAATTTACTAACAACAACAGATTTAAAATATCTCCATATCAAACAGTATTCTTCAACACCTTCCAGTACGGTAAAGAAACTGATGTATGGGATGAAAGAGTAGTTGGAGTTGGAACTGCAACTCATAATGCATCGTCCAGTAATGTGATAATGCAAGTTGGATCAACTGCAGGAAGTAAAGTTATTCGTCAAACCAAGAATGTGATGAGATACATTCCTGGTAGAGGTGCAACTCTTGCATTTGCGATTCGTCTTGATACTCCACAGGTAGGTATTCGCAGAAGATTTGGATTGTTTGATGATTATAATGGGGCATTCTTTGAGAATGATGGACTTACATACTCATATGTAATTCGCAGTACTGTAAGTGGAATTACTACAGAAACCAGAGTATACAGAGATGATTGGAATGGTGAGAAGTTTGATGGTAATGGATGGACTGGAGTGACTGCAGATCCAACAAAACAACAAATGATTTCCATCAATTATGAATGGTATGGTGCTGGCATTGTGCAATTTGCTTGGTTGATGAAGAATGAGACTGTTGTATCTCATACTTTTGAGAACTCAAATACAAATCCAGGAGTTTGGTGTTCTACTCCATTCTTACCTATTAGACTTGAGATAGAAAATGTAACTGGTGTTGCAGGAACTCATTACATGTATCAAGGTTCTAATTCTCTTATTCAAGAGGGAGAACCAGAAAAACTTGGAACTCTTTTGAGTATATCCAATCCCATCACAGGGACAACGATGGCAGCGGCAAATACATTTTATCCAATTATAAGTCTTCGTCTCAAATCTAATAACCTAACTGGTGTGATGCTTTTGAGATCATTACAGGCAGCAACAAATGATAATACGAATGTGTATTGGAAACTTCTACAAAATGCAACACTGACTGGAGGGACTTGGGTGGATCATCCAGATCCAAACTCCTTTATGCAGTATAATATAACTCAAACAGCAGTATCTGGTGGAAGCGATCTTTTGAGTGGTTTTGTGATTGCTGGTGGTGGGGCATTAGTTGATCTTGATGTTAGAGCAGCACTACAGATAGGTAGAAGTGGTATTGGAACAATCAGTGACACTTATACTCTTGCTTGTGCAAGTCCCAATAGTAACAAAGCAGCACTTGCAGTTCTGAACTGGATTGAACAGAGGTAACAATGAATCAGTTTCCTTGGGGAGTAATAGTGATACTGGGCTCTGGACTCATATTCACTTGTTATTGTATCTACTACATATTAAAGTTAGCTCATGAGGAAATGAAAGATGAAGAACCTGGCTCTCATTCTATCAACAACAAGTCTAGTCATTAGTGGAGTACTTTGTTATGGTGCTTATGTGACCTATCAGAAAGCACAGAAAATTCTGGATAACCCAGAAGAGTTTGTTGGAGCTGTTGTAGAAAAACAAGTCACCAAGGCATTTGAGAAACTGCCCATTCCTAAACTAAATACTGAGAAGTTTAAATTACCTTTCTAATGTCTGATAAAGATCCTTATATTTACCGTATTCGTTCGGTACATAAAGTTGTCGATGGAGATACGATAGATGCTGACATTGATTTGGGCTTTGATATTTCTCTCACTAAGCGAATTCGCCTTGCTGGGGTTGATACTCCTGAGTCACGTACTACAGATGCGAATGAAAAGAAACTCGGACTGGAATCAAAGGAATGGTTGAAACATCGTCTTGAAGGTGCAAAAGATATCATTATCAAAACAGAACTTCCAGACTCTACCGAAAAGTATGGTCGTATTATTGGTCACCTTTTTATCAATGGAGAAGGAACCTCTCTTAATAATCAGATGATCACTGAAGGATACGCTTGGCTGTACGATGGTGGTACAAAGAAAAAGGACTTTGTGGAACTTTTAAGTAGAAGGAAACCATAAATACGGCTGCCTATACATAGAGGTCATCATGGGAGCAGTTGTCGCTGTAGTAAAACCACTTCTTTTACAACTTGCTGCAAGTCCAGCAGTTAAGAATCTCGTTATTTCTCTTCTTGAGAAGTATGTAAAGTCCACTGATAATAGTGTTGATGATGTACTTTTTGCAACAGTTAAAGAAGCACTCTTTAAACCACAAGCATGATTACTTGTTTAGTAACCAATTGGGGAGTAACCATCGTTCTTGGATTACTCCTCTCTCTTTCTGAGTGGTTATCCAAAACAAAAAGAACGGAAGCGAATGGTATTATAGACTTTATAACATTATTTTTAAGAACAGTACTCAACAAAGGCCCTAAGAACTAGGGTCTATTTTTTTATAAATAAGATTTAGATAAGACAATAATTTGGAGAAAACCGATGCCTCTTTGGGGAAATTCTACTTCAGACGAATCAAGACCTAAGTGGTTACGCGCAGGCGATAAACCAGCTAATGATCTCAATGAGTGTTTTGCTGATGAGAGAGGTTGGGTGATCAGACATGCAGATGGTAACGAAGAGGTTCTTTGTGCAATCGGTGGACTAGCTGGTGCAGGTTCTACAACTGCTGGTCTTGGTAACGCAACTATCGTTCGTGTATACCTTGGTGCAACTGGTTATTCAACATCTTCTACTGGAACAGTTTACGTTCAGTATAATGAGAAAGTAGACGTTAAGAATCTTGCCGCTACTCTCAATGTAACCGCGTCTATTGCAGGTACTTTAGTTGCTTATGCAACCACAACTACTGCAAACAAGACTGTAGGGTTTGCGTTCACAACTCCTGCTGCTGCACAAACTCTTGTAGTCGCTGGCCAAACAATCGCTGGTATCATCACTGATACTTCAACCGCAGTTGCTTCTGATAAGATCTTTATCTCTACTGAAGTAACCGGTGCTGGTGGTAGTGGAATCGTAACAACATCCGCAGTTTCCTGATAATATGATTAGATTATGAGATTTAATGAATTGAACGAAGATAATTATATAATGTTTGCAATAAAACATTACGAGAATCCTCATGCGGTGACGCAAGAGGATTTTTATGAAGATTTAAAAAGATTTAAGTGGGTGAAGAGACTTTTAAAAAGGTATAAAACTACTGGTATTTTAAAGTCTCATCTCCTTATGAATCATTTTATTATTCTTTATAATGTTTTTGGAGAAGCCGCAACTCCTCTTTTATTCTACAAAATTGATAGGGATTTGTGGCCAGTTATAAAAAGTTTTGTAGTATATCTTGGAAGACTACCTGAATATCCAAGATCAACATTACATGATATTCCACTAGATGAAGATTGTCTCAGAGATCTCAATAGAATATGAAAGACCACGTTCTCCAAAATGCAATTAATATTATCCGTAACCTCATGGAAGAGGGTATGGTTGTTGGTACTGGAGGATTTACGGGTTCTGCAGATCCAAAAGGTCCAGTTGCTGGATTTGATCCTATGATGAAACCTGATGGTAGAAGTAAAATAATGAGAAGATTGCCTCCCCAATATAGAAAATCATTAACATCTAAGAAGAAGGTATAGTACGATGTTCTCCCAAGAATCAAAACTAGCGGTTCTTGAATCTAAACTTAACATTTATGAAGACCTGTCCCGCGAAATGTTATCTAAGTTAGAGTCAGCGGTAGATAAAATTTCGGAAGGAAATAATCGTATTGCAATGATTCTTGCAAAACATGATGAAAGAATAGAACAGAGTATAAAGTCAGATACCTTAATCATTAAAATGATTGAGGATATGAAAGAAGAAAATAAAGAAGATCATGTAACGGTAATTAAAAGAATTGAAAAAATAGAAACATCAGTAGAAGAACTTAAAAAATTTAAATGGCAAATGGGTGGAATTGCTGCAATCGCAGTGGTAGTCGTTGGAATTCTTCCCCATTTCATTGACAGGATCCTTCCACCGCAGTATAATGGATCAACACAGATCCAAAATACTACACGATGAGTCTTATTGACACCAAATACATTGGATTAGTTTCGGTCAAACTCCAGAAATTTGCAAAAAAGAAGACAGGTTTATATAACTTTCGTTGTCCATATTGCGGAGATTCTGAAAGACATAAAAATAAAGCCAGGGGATATCTGTATCAACTGAAGAACGATCATAACTTCAAGTGTCACAACTGTGGCGTCTCCAGAACCTTCACAAACTTCCTGAAGGATGTTGACCCCGCATTGCATGATCAATACGTCTTTGAGAGGTATAAGGCTGGTGCCACCGGCAAAGGATCAAACACTCCAGAACCCCAAGTGTTTAAATTTGATAAACCAGTTTTTACTCAAAAGGATTTTGATCTGCCAAAAATTTCAGAACTAAATACAACACACCCCGCAAGACAATTTTTAGACAACCGAAGAATTCCCGTTAAGTATCTGGGCGAACTTTACTTCGCCGAAAAGTTCAAGGAATGGACTAATTCTCAAAAATATACTTTTGAAAATCTAAAGAATGAAGAACCAAGGATCATAATTCCCTTAAAGAATCACGGAAAGATATTCGGGTTTCAGGGGAGATCGCTCAATCCAAAATCAAAACTTAAGTACATCACAATCATTTTGGATGACCACCACCCCAAGATCTATGGTTTGGATAAGGTTGACTGGAATAAAACGGTTTATATTGTAGAAGGCCCTTTTGATAGTATGTTCATTGATAACTCTATTGCAATGGTCGGTGCAGATATAGACAAGATGTTTTTCGTTTCAAACTTTGAAACAGAATTTGTGATGGTTTACGATAATGAAAAACGAAACAAACAAATTGTTGATAGAATGGAGAAGGCGATAGATTGGAAATTTCCAATTGTCATTTGGCCTGACACAATACAACAAAAAGACATTAACGATATGATTTTATCTGGACTTAACGTTCAATCTATGATAGAATCCAATGTCTATAGTGGATTACAAGCTAAAACAAAACTTACTAGTTGGAAGAAGACATGAGTAACGGGACCAAAGTTGTAAAAAGAAACGGAAATACTGAGAACCTGAACCTAGACAAAATTCATAAGATGGTAGAAGAAGCGTGCAGCGGTCTCGCTGGTGTTTCTGCATCTCAAGTGGAAATGCAGTCAGGTATCCAATTTTATGATGGTATTACCACTGCAGAGATTCAGGAAATCCTGATTCGTTCTGCATCCGATCTTATTGATCTTGAGACACCTAATTACCAATTTGTTGCGGCTAGACTTCTTCTGTTTGGACTTTACAAACAGGTGTTCGGCCCTTCGTGGAATCAAGGTTTTCCTCATATCTATAATCACCTAATGCATGGTGCTTGTAGTGGAATTTATGACAAACTTCTCCCCGCAAAGTATTCTGATGAGGAGTGGGAGAAGATTAATTCATGGATTGATCATGACCGTGACTTCTTGTTCACTTATGCAGGCCTACGTCAGGTAGTTGACAAGTACCTTGTGCAAGATAGAAGTTCTGGGAATCTTTATGAGACTCCCCAGTATATGTACATGTTGATTTCTGCAACAATTTTTGCAGAATATCCCAAAGAGAATAGACTGGACTACGTTCGTAGGTACTACAATGCAATCTCCAAACACCGAATCAACATCCCCACTCCCATCATGGCAGGAGTTAGAACACCACTTCGACAATTTGCTAGTTGTGTTCTTGTTGATGTTGATGACACCCTCGATTCTATCTTTAGCTCTGATATGGCTATTGGTAGGTATGTCGCACAAAGGGCGGGTATCGGTATCAACGCAGGTCGCATCAGGGGCATCAACGCTAAAATCAGAGGTGGAGAAGTACAGCATACAGGCGTTGTTCCATTTCTCAAAAAGTTTGAAGCAACTGTCCGATGCTGCACTCAAAATGGCATCCGAGGTGGATCAGCAACTGTCCACTTCCCAATCTGGCACAAAGAAATAGAAGATATTATTGTTCTTAAGAATAATAAAGGAACCGAAGATAATCGTGTTCGTAAACTAGATTATTCAATTCAATTCTCCAGACTTTTTTATGAAAGATTCATTAATGATGAGGAAATGTCCCTCTTCTCACCTCATGATGTACAGTCAGTTTCTGATGCTTTCGGGCTTCCTGAGTTTGATGATCTCTATTTGGCTGCAGAACGAGATGAGTCTATTCCAAGAAAAACTGTCCGCGCTCAAGAACTTATTCTGAGTATTCTAAAAGAACGTGCGGAAACGGGTCGTATTTACATTATGAATATTGACCATTGTAACTCTCACTCATCGTTCATTGATAAGGTGTGGATGAGTAATCTCTGTCAGGAAATCACTCTTCCTACAGATCCCATTCAACATATTGATGATGCTGCGGGTGAGATTGCGCTTTGTATTCTTTCTGCAGTTAACGTTGGTAAGATTCGTGAACTTGATGATCTTGAAGAACTTTGTGATCTTGCAGTTCGTAGTCTTGAAGAGTTGATTGATTATCAGGAGTACCCAGTTAATGCTGCAGAACTTGCTACCAAAGCTCGCAGGTCTCTTGGAGTTGGATACATTGGACTTGCACACTACTTTGCAAAACATGGAGTCAAGTATGATTCTCAACAAGCTTGGGACATGACTCATGAGTTGACTGAATCATTCCAGTACTATCTACTCAAATCTTCTAATCAGTTGGCCAAAGAAAAGGGTGCTTGTACTGACTTCAATCGTACAAAATATTTTGAGGGACATCTTCCTATTGATACATACAAGAAGGACGTAGACGAAATTTCATCCGTCGATTACAATCATGATTGGGAAAGTCTTAGAACATCCATCCTGGAACACGGTCTCAGGCACTCAACATTGTCCGCACAGATGCCATCGGAGAGCAGTTCCGTTGTGTCAAATGCAACCAACGGTATCGAACCACCTCGCGGATACTTGTCCGTTAAGAAGTCTAAGAAAGGTCCACTCAAACAAATCGTACCTCAGTATGGATCACTCAAAAATAATTATACTCTTCTATGGGACATGCCTGACAACACTGGTTATATTAACGTCGTTGCCGTCATGCAAAAGTTTTTTGACCAAGCCATCAGTGGAAACTGGTCCTACAATCCAGAAAACTACGCAGACAATGAAGTTCCAGTCTCAGTAATGGCTCAAGATCTTCTCAGAACTTACAAGTTTGGATGGAAGACGAGTTATTATCAGAACACTTATGATCATAAGACTGATGAGGTAAAAGAAGATACCACTAAACAACAGTTGGATAAATTAGTTGAGGAAATTATGAATTCTAGTGAGGAAGATTGTGAAAGTTGCAAAATCTAGTAAAGAACAGGAGTTACAAATGGTACAAGGAATGACCGTATTCAACACCAGCACCGATGTTGATACCCGCAAACAACCAATGTTTTTTGGACAACCACTAGGTTTGCAACGTTATGATCACTACAAATATCCAGTATTCGACAAGTTGACCCAACAACAACTTGGATATTTCTGGAGGCCTGAAGAGGTCTCCCTCCAAAAGGATCGTGGTGATTATCAATCTCTTCGTCCTGAACAGAAACACATCTTCACTTCTAACTTGAAGTATCAGATCATGCTCGATTCTGTTCAGGGTCGTGGTCCTGGTATGGCATTCATTCCTTATTGTTCTCTTCCTGAACTAGAGGCATGTATGGAAGTGTGGGGGTTTATGGAGATGATTCATAGCCGTTCATATACTTACATCATCAAAAACATTTATTCTGACCCCAGTGAAGTGTTTGATACAATTCTAGATGATGAAAAAATTATGAGCCGTGCAACTAATGTCACCGGTGCTTATGATGATTTCATTAATTCCGCACAAGAATATGGAACTTCTAATGCATGGAAGTTTGCACAAGAGGGTGCAGGATATTCTAGAGATGAACGTATGGAATTAAAAAGAAAACTTTATCGTGCTATCGCAAATGTCAATATTCTCGAAGGTATCAGGTTTTACGTCTCGTTCGCTTGCAGCTTTGCGTTTGGTGAACTCAAGCTTATGGAAGGATCCGCTAAAATTATCTCTCTCATCGCAAGAGACGAAAATCAGCACCTTGTCATTACTCAGAACATCCTCAATAAGTGGCGCGAAGGCGATGATCCAGAAATGCAACAAATTGCTAGAGAAGAGGAGGCGTGGGTAAATACTGCGTTTGAAAATTGCGTTAATGAGGAAAAGTCTTGGGCCAAGTATTTGTTCAAAGATGGTTCTATGATTGGTTTGAATGATAAACTTCTCAATAATTATGTTGAGTGGATTGCAAATCGTCGTATGAAGTCGATTGGATTGAAACCACTTTACGATATTCCTGCAAAGAACAATCCACTTCCTTGGACTGAACACTGGATTTCTTCTAAGGGTCTTCAGGTAGCCCCACAAGAAACAGAAGTTGAGTCTTATGTTGTCGGTGGCATCAAACAGGATGTAAAAAAAGATACTTTTGCAGGATTCAAACTCTGATCTAAATATTAGTAACAACTGAATTGAAATAAGTTTTATGTCTACTCAAACCAAAATTCCGAGGGTAGTTTCAGAAGAACTACCCTCAAATCCTTTTACATTTGAAGTTCTTGCTCTTGCAGCAAAACAGAAATCAAATACAAAAAAGTCAGAAATTCTCCAAAAATATTCTGATCCATCACTCAAAACAATTTTAATTTGGAACTTTGATGAAACGATTGTTTCTCTTCTTCCAGAAGGATTAGTTCCTTATTCAAGTGTAGGTCAACAAAATGTGAGTTCTGGAAATTTAAGTGATAACATCCAGAGATCTGTTGAAATGATGAGTGACTTAGGTTCTAATTCTATTGGATCTCAGGATCAGGGTAGGACTTCTATCAGAAAAGAATATACTTACTTTTATAATTTTGTAAAAGGTGGAAATGATCGTCTTTCAAGTATGAAGAGAGAGACTATGTTTATTAGTATTCTTGAAGGTCTTCATCCTCTTGAGGCTGAAATTCTTATGCTTGTTAAGGATAAGAAACTTCAAACTAAGTATAATATTTCTAAAGAAAATGTCTCGGCTGCCTATTCGGATATCCAATGGGGTGGGAGATCATAAATATCTTTAGAAACAGTATCTGAAAGAATATGGCCAGACAGGGTATTAATACGGGAACAAGTCCTAATGATGGATTGGGTGATTCCCTGTTAACTGGTGCTATTAAAATAAACTCAAATTTTTCTGAGATTTATAATACTTTTGGAGATGGGAATAACCTAGTGAGTTACTCAAACTCTTCGGGTATATCAACGTATTCAAACATTTCTGGCGTATCCACATATTCAATTACTTCAGGTATTGCAACTTACTCCCCAACTTCTGGAGTAAGTACTTATGCATCTATTGCAGGATATTCTACATCTTCCGGAATATCTACAGTTTCACAAGGACTTACAGGAACACCTAATCTCAATGTTGGTGTTGTAACTGCAACTTCCTATATCGGATCAGGATCAAATCTAACAGGAGTCATAACATCATTAGTTGCAGGATCCAACGTTACAATTACTCAGTCATCTGGAATTGCAACAATAAGTGCTTCTGGAAGTGGTGGAGGTGGATCTGGAGATTATTCTATAATTGCTGGATATTCAACATCTTCTGGAATTTCTACCGTCGCACAAGGACTTACCGGAACTCCAAGTATTAATGTGTACAATGTGGGAGTTGCTTCTGCGATTAATGTTGGTGCAGCCTCAACATTCCAAAAATCTGTTCATTTCGAAAGTACTCTATTGATCGGAGATACTGATGAATTGCAGATTTTTCATGACGGAAATAATAGTTATATCGATAATTCAAGTGTAGGTAACTTAATAATCCGAGATAGTGGTACTGGAATCCAATTAAAGAAGACTTCTGGTGCTTTGATGGGAGTCTTCAATAATGATGCTGGAGTTGAGTTATATTATAACGGAGTATTAAAATTCCAAACTTTCCAGAACGGAGTCGCAATTAATGAATCTGTAGGTATTGGAAGCACTGCAGGTAACCCACCATACAGACTTACAGTGAGTGGTGTGGGTGCAACTATTACTCAAGGTCTTGCGAATGCAATTGCTGATTTTACTTCTAGTGTTAATGGGTATGGTCAGGTAAATGTAAGAAACTCATTATCTGGTGCAAATGCTTCTGGTGATATTGTTGTAACTGCAAATAGTGGCACAGACACATCTAATTTTATTGATCTTGGTATTAATAACGCAGGATTTACCACAACTAGTTGGACAATTAATGGTGCATTAGATGGATACTTATATACCTCTGATGGGAACCTATCAATAGGTGCAGCGTCTGCAAGTAAATATCTTTCTTTATTTGCTGGTGGAACTTTAGCCGCAAATGAACAAGTAAGAGTAACTTCTACAGGTGTTGGTATAGGCACCACAAATCCAACTAGTAAATTAACAGTTACTGGTGATGTTAATATTACTGGTGTCGTCACCGCAACATCATTCTCTGGTTCTGGTTCTGGATTAACCAATATTCCATCAGGTCAATTAACAGGAGCACTTCCTGCGATTGATGGTAGTGCTCTTACTGGTATTGTTGCGAGTAGTACTGGTGTTAATATTAGGGATGATGGGTCTTCAGTAGGAACAGCAACAACTATTGATTTTGGAGCAAACTTAAGTGTAAGTTTTGCTTCTGGTACTGCTACTATTACTGGATCTAGTGGTGGTGGATCTCAAACTCTTGATACTACATTAGGTCTTGGAAATACTTCTTCACTTGGAATGAGTGTTGGTGTAGTGACTGCTACAGAATTCATAGGTGGTGGAAGTGATTTAAGAAACCTACCAGGAACTCATTTAGTATCCTATGCTTCTCATAGTGAAACTTCTAATTCTGCTTTAAGTATTGCTGGTAGTTCATTTAATCAGGTAGGAATTCTTACTGGTTCTCTTGCGAGTGCTTCTGGTGATAACTTTGGATATTCAGTAGCAACAAGTGCCGATGGTAAGACGATTATTGTTGGTGCTTATAATGATGAGCAAACAGGTTCTGGTGATAGTTCTGGTGTTGTTTATGTCTATGACCGTATAGGTAGTTCATTTAATCAGGTAGGAATTCTTACTGGTTCTCTTGCGGTTAATTCTTTTGATTACTTTGGATGGTCAGTAGCAACAAGTGCCGATGGTAAGACGATTATTGTTGGTGCTTATGGTGATGAGCAAACAGGTTCTGGTGATGCTTCTGGTGTTGTTTATGTCTTTGACCGTGTAGGAAACTCATTTAATCAGGTAGGAATTTTAACTGGTTCTCTTGCGAGTGATGATGATGATAGATTTGGATATTCAGTAACAACAAGTGCCGATGGTAAGACGATTGTTGTTGGTGCTAGTCGGGATGAACAAACAGGTTCTGGTTCTGCAGCTGGTGTTGTTTATGTCTTTGACCGTATAGGAAACTCATTCAATCAAGTAGGAATTCTTACTGGTTCTCTTGCGGTTGATGCTTCTGATAACTTTGGATGGTCAGTAGCAACAAGTGCCGATGGTAAGACGATTGTTGTTGGTGTTTTGTTTGATGAACAAGCAGGTTCTGGTGCTAGTTCTGGTGTTGTTTATGTCTATGACCGTGTAGGAAACTCATTCAATCAGGTAGGAATTCTTACTGGTTCTCTTGCTGTTAATTCTGGTGATTTCTTTGGATATTCAGTAGCAACAAGTGCCGATGGTAAGACGATTGTTGTTGGTGCTAGATCTGATGAAATAGGTGCTACTACTGGAACTGGTGTTGTTTATGTCTATGACCGTGTAGGAAACTCATTCAATCAGGTAGGAATTCTTACTGGTTCTCTTGCTGTTGATTCTGATGATTGGTTTGGATATTCAGTAGCAACAAGTGCCGATGGTAAAACGATTGTTGTTAATGCTTATCAAGATGAACAAACAGGTTCTGGTGCTAGTTCTGGTGTTGTTTATATTTTTAAAAGACAAGGAAACTCATTTAATCAAGTAGGAATTCTTACTGGTTCTCTTGCGGTTGATGCTTCTGATAACTTTGGAAGATCAGTAGCAATAAGTGCCGATGGTAAGACGATTATTGTTGGTGCTAGTTCTGATGAAATAGGTGCTACTACTGGAACTGGTGTTGTTTATGTCTTTGATGAAACCAGAAATACTTATGTACATTCTGGACCCACTGGTAATATCGGTATAGGAACCACAAATGCAACATCAAAACTTACTATAGGTGGTGATGTGATTATTACAGGAATTACTACAGTAGGACTTGCAAATACATCGACTCCACCAAGTAATTCTCAAATGAGTTTTGAACTAACAAGTAACACAAACTTAAGAATCAAAGTTCGTGGTACAGATGGTGTGTTGAGATCTGCAAACATTACACTTGCATAATCCTAAATAGCAAGGTGTCGCAAAAAATAGTACTATGACCCTAGATCTTCATAACTTTTTTAAGTTTTATGATGAGAAGAACGCCAACCATGTTGCAGCCGTTCAGTGGTTGGAAGATAAACTTCCAGAAAAATTCCTAGACGATGCAGAAACTGATTGGATTGGTATTTTTAGAACTAAGCCACCAACTCCAGAAGTTCTTGCAGTTCCATACTTTAACCAAGTAGACAACTACAGAGATGCACATAGAACTTGCAACAGTTCATCGTGTGCTATGTGCCTCGCTTTCCTCAAGCCAGGTAGCATCAAAGGCGATGACGAATACGTTAAGAAAGTATTTGCGATTGGCGATACTACAGACCATGCGGTACAAACGAAGGTACTTGCAGGTTATGGAGTTAAGTCACACTTTAGTTACAATCTTTCTTTTGTTGACGTTGATAAAAGTCTCGATGCTGGCAAACCTGTTGTTATTGGTATCCTGCATCGCGGTTCTCTTTCTGCACCTACTGGTGGGCACATGTGTGTTGTAATCGGTAAGACACCAGACGGTAAAGGATACTATGTAAATGATCCATATGGTTCGTTGAACGATAACTATACTGGTCCAGTTACAAATGGTAAGAAGACCATTTACACCAAAGCAGTTCTTAAGCATCGCTGGTGCCCAGGTGGCAACGATGGTTGGGGTCGTATTTTTGACTGATACTAAAGGAGAACAATCATGGCAAGAGTAGATTTACACAACTTCTTTCAATTCTATGATGAAAGAAATCCTAATCATGTTAAAGCAGTACAGTGGTTAGAGGACAACCTTCCAGTTGAATATCTTGGTGATAACGTAGAGTGGGCTGACATTTATCGCGGAAAAAAGACTAGTGCTGCACCAGCATCTGTTCCCGCTGTTGCAGCTCCCGTAACTGGTGGCGATGATATGCCTATGATGGGCATCAAACTCATTAAAGAGTTTGAAGGATGTCATTTAAAAGCATATCCAGATCCTCTGACTGGTGGACTTCCAATCACAATTGGTTGGGGATCCACCCGTAAGAAAGATGGGTCGCCATTTAAAATGGGAGATACTTTGACCCAACAGGAAGCAGATGAACTTTTAATTGAACAATGTAAGAGAGAGTTTCTTCCTGCACTTCGTAAAATCCCACATTGGAATGAAATGTCAGATGGAAAAAGAGGCGCTCTGCTCAGCTTTGCTTATAATCTTGGTGCCGGTTTTTACGGTGGCGATAACTTTAATACTATTACTAAACGCCTGAAAAATAAGGAGTGGGACTTAGTTCCAGATGCTCTTTATCTCTACCGCAATCCTGGTTCTAATGTTGAAGCAGGTCTTGCACGTAGAAGAAAATCAGAAGGTGAAGCCTGGAAAAAGGGATAAATAGTTACAATCATAACTGATTCTTGATCTTAACTGGTCTGAATCTACATAACCCAAGTCCTCTGTGACTTGGTGAATACTTTACTTTTAAACAACTTCGGTTTGTTTTTGTTTAGTACACACTAAGTAATAGAGGACTTTCTATGTCTTACGCTACAAGGGCGCTTGCTGTAGCGTCTGCTCTTTTGATGGGAGCACCAACAGCATTCGCAGATACAATTTCTGGTACAGATTTTGAGACTGGAAATACTTCAGGATGGAATACTGGAACTCAAACGGGAACCTTAGATAGTACTATCACTGGAGGAGGAACTGGTGTTAGTGTTGTTGATAATCCAGTTATCTTCAATGCTGGTTCTTTTCCTGCAGTAGGGAGTCCAACGTTACAAGACGGTTCTCCTAACCCATACCATGCACCTGCAGTAACCCCAACCACTTGGGAGTTTGCTCCTTATGGAACTGCTGGTGCTGCACTACAACCGAACGGTCAACAAACATTTAACCAAGCAACAGAATCACTTGGTTTAACACCAGAACAAAATCAAGCAATAAGAGACCTTCTTACTCAACAACAACAAGCATCAGGTCTTGGAAATCCAAACCCCACTGATGCTTCTTGGATTACAAAATCAGTCACTTTGGAAACTGGAAAAGTTTATACGATGTCTTGGAATTATATTGGAACTGACTATGTTCCTTTCAATGATGGTTCTATTACTTCACTTGTTTATCAAGGTGCAGGTTCATCCCCGTCAGTAACAGTTAATAACCAACTTCAAAACTATGCATTGCTTGGATTTACTAATCCGGGAACAGGTGATTATTCAACAGGTTCTTTTGGTTCTACTGGATGGCAGTATTCAACTTATCAAGTAGGTGCTGATGGTGACTATCTCTTAGGATTTGCAGTGTTTAACCTTGGAGATACTGCACTATCACCAGTTCTTTTAGTTGATAGTCAACCTGGAACTGCAACAGCAAATGGTCAATCATTTACTCCTGTTGCACCAAACAATCCAGATGCTCCCTCTGTTGATGAGGTAGCACCAACTCCAACTCCAACACCTGAACCGGAACCTACTCCAGAACCAGAACCTACACCAGAGCCAACTCCTGAACCTACTCCAGAACCAGAACCTACACCAGAGCCAACTCCTGAACCTACACCAGAGCCAACTCCTGAACCGCAACCACAACCACCAACACTATTAAACTCTGTGACTGTTCCCGCACCAGGACTTCCAGTTGTTGTTACTACTGAGGTAACTCATAATGTATCTGAAGAGGATGGATCTCAAAAGATTAGAAGAGACTTTGCAACTACGACTCAAACTCCATTATTGAAACAAGATACTTATAGTGATGGAACAGTTGTAACATCATTACTTCTTTCCGTTGATACTGAAAATACTAACGATGTCCTTTCTGGTCGTGTAGATCAACACGAAGTTATGGATGCGATGGGTGAAGGATTGCAAGGTCTTCTGAATCACGAACCATCCGAACCAACCACTGATAGAGTCCGAGTATTCAGTAAGAACTATTATGCGTGGTCTTCTGCGGATAACGGATACTCTGCTAAGTCATTCATCTATGGTGGTGGTATTGAGATTGATATTAAACCAACCTGGACGATTGGTGCTCAATATAATAATGTAAATGTAAACTTGGATGGTGTCGATAGTACTTCTAAACTGAATAAAAGTCATATTGGAGTTTTTAATATGCTTCGTGGAAATACATTTTCACTCTTAACTAATGCTGCGATTGTTCGGAATAAATATAATGTTTCCAGAACTGTTCAGGGTGTCTTTAATAACGAAAGTTCCACAACAGGACAAGAGTGGTGGGTGAATAACAGACTCTTCTGGCACGCACATAAGAATATCACTCCATTTGTAGGTCACACTACTAGAAACTATGGTAGAGACGCTTTCATTGAGAGTGGATCTATTCAGTCTACAAGAAGTGTTGATGCGATAAATGAAACTTATCATACTGGTGAAATTGGACTTGTTCTTTCTCATCGTTTCGGTGGTAAGAAACAGGATCTTTTTGGAGTCAGTGTAGAAGGTTCTTATGCGACTGATAACTCTGTTGAGGTTGCTGCTTCTGTTGACTATAAGGAAATGGTATTCATCGAAGGAGTTCATCAGATTGCCAATGGTGCTTCCAATACATCCGTTGCTGCAAAGTTCAAATTTAGGTTCTAATTTATAAATAAAAAGGACATCATCACACGGACTGATGACTAACAAGAAAAACGAAAATGCTATGGGACAACTAATTCGTATATGTATTTTGGGTTGGTCTGCTGCTCTCCTTACTGCAAGTTATGCGGGTACTCTGTCTAAGATGGACCCCACATTTATTGCAACAGTCTTCACTGCATCTGCTGCCACTTTTGGCATCAATACAATGAAAAAAGGTGGTGATGAGGAAGATGAAAAGAAGGAAGAACCAAAAAGAGAAGAGTTTGTAGAAACTCCTCCTGAACCACCTGCAACAGAACTTTCTGTTGCAGAACCAACTCTTGAAGAAAGAGTTGAGGCACTTGAAGAGGGTCAAGTCACACCTCGCACAGGAGCATGATGTCCAAGTCTGCAAACAAGGGTAAGAAAGGTTCCTCTGGAAGTCAAAAAAATTCTAAACAGAATCAGGGCAACGCCACCGCTAAAAAAGCGAAGAATGGTGGCAAAAAGAAATGATTGAATTTATTGCTTTTATGATTGTTGGTTATATCGAGATCAGTCCCGGTCAATGCCAATTGGAATATTTTCGTTATGATGATATACACTCACTTATAATACCGTGCCAAGAGAATGGAACACCCCTAAAAGGGAGTGTTGGAATGCTCCAATCCATCAAATACTCAAAGCCATAGATAATCACACCCGACTCTGGATGGAGACGGGTGATTTTTGGCATGAGGAGCAAGCTCAAATATTACGAAATTATGTCAAAAATTTGAAAGTCTGGATACATAAAGAAGAAGGATGGTGGGATGAATGAAAAAACTCCTAATGTCAATTAGTTTATCAATGTCTTTAGTACTTCCAGTAAGTGCGAATACATTAGTCAAGAAACAACCAACCGTAAAGGCGAATAGTCTTGCGGCGATGGGATGTATGATCCTTTTGGAATGTACTGAAGGTGTAGAACAACTCACTCCACAATCAAAAATCCTAGAAAATAAAGACTTTGACCCATTCAGAGAAGAGATCAAAGCAATTCTGACTGCGCTAGATAAAGTGAATGTCCCTGTGTATGTTGGACCATCACGTTACTTCACTCCAAGAACTGTAGGACTATACAAACCAGAATATAATAGGTTCTTTGTGAATGAAGATCTTGCTAAAGATCCTAGAGAGTTTCTTGGAACGATGAGACATGAAGGATGGCATGTCGTTCAAGATTGTATGGGCGGTGGGATCAAAACATCTTTCATGGCACAGGTTCATCAGGATAGTGAGATCCCTGCTTGGTTGATGAAGATGACAAGAGCTTCATATGAGAGCATGGGAATGTCCCGTGCTGTGCCCTGGGAAGCAGATGCTAACTGGGCAGAAGAACAATCAAACACTACAGTCAAGCACCTAGAGATGTGTGCTAATGGTCCTCTATGGGAACAGGTGAGACCTACACCTATGACGATGGAATGGTTGATTGGTTGTGGATGGATGAAACCACAGGAAGGTCTGTATCCATACTATCCAAACAAGAAATCAGAGTATTGTACAGAGGGTAAGTATTGATTACCTTTTCCATTCTGCATAAATTCTGTTATTTGTATCAATCTTTGTTTCTATACACTCAAATCCAAAATGTTTAGATAGTTCATAATGATCTTCAACATTCCAAGGATAAAAAGTTATTTTTCTACAATCTTCGTTTTGGTGATCAAATAATCCTGGATTACATCTCCAATAAATCCTTGAACTTGAATTTAATAGGTTTACAATAAGTTGAATTTGAGTTATAATTTTAGTCTTATCGCCAAAATTAATACTCCCAAGACAAAAGGCAACATCAAATTTTTGATTGGTTTCAAATTTTTCTAGGGACACTTTAAAATCAGCCTCATTAAATGCTGGATCTATTCCAATTAAATTTTTAATTTTACCTTTAAATGGATTTGGACCACAACCAACATCCAATACCCATTCATTATCAAAAACATTATTCACTAAATTCCAACCAGAATATAGATACTGATCTAAATTGCTAGTCCATTTGGTTGCAAAGTATTCATTCAATTGTTCTTGATTCATTTAGATTGTCCAAAATACTATTTTATATGTTATGAATTATCTAGATAAAGTATATAATTTGGATTGGAAAAAATATAACGATCTTGTTTATAACTCAATATCTTTTAAATATTTTCCAAAAGAAGAATTTGAAATTGAGACTATAACACCTGTAGATATTCTTTATGAATTGGAAGAAGAAAAAATAATTTATATACCAATTTCAAAAAATGCTTCTACATCAATTACAAATTCTTTAAACTTTAGACCAGTAACTACTTTTGTGCCCCCAAATTCTAAATTTTATCTAGATTATATAGATATCCCCGAAAAGTATAGAAGTGGTTATAAGTTTTTAGTCATTACTAGAGATCCGCAAAAAAGGTGGATTTCTGGAATAAATGAATTTTTGAATGAAAGGCCAGATTTTGATGAGGATGATATAAAATCCTATGATAAATTTATCATAGAACTAAAAAATAATAAATTTATATTTGACTGCCATACTAGACCGCAATTTTCATGGATAGATTTTTGTTTTAGATATGATCTTGATATAACTTTTTTAAAACTTGATGAAAATTTGAATGAAAAAATATCAAACATATTGGGAAGACAAGTCACAATAAATCACTATAATCCTATTCAAAAGTATGAATCAAAAATAAAAAATTATAAATTTTGTTATGATATTTTAACTAAGTATTGTATGAAAAATAAAAATTTTTTAAATTTACATGAGATGGATTTTTATCTCTATAATAATTCTCTTTAATAATTGTGTATTTACCTAATAGAATATTTTTTACTGGAGTTCCTGGATCCCGTTGGAGTGGTATCGCACAGACGTTAGAAACGATGTCTGGTATGAATACCTCTGACCGCACACCTGAGCGTGAATACGTTCATCATAGTTATACTGGACACAGAGGAGCGTATTTTGGACCTGGTATGGAGTTTGAACCAATTCTTGATCCAGATTATATTGATCAGGCATGGATTGAACCTCAGGGATGCAAACTTATTAAAAGTCATGAATGGTCTTATTATCTAGATCAAATACAAAAGAAGTTTCCTAATGATCGGATATTAATGGTATATCGTCCAGATATGGTTAGTTATGCTTGGTGGCATGAAGCTGGAGGATTTCAAATTCAATATCCAAATTATAGTGCATATAAAAACAGTGGCACAATGTTAAGTGAGATCATGAAACAAAATTCTTGTATGTTAGAATTTGGGATGTTAAATAAATGTAAGTGGGAATACTTTACATCTGAATGGATATACAATAATTTTGGACAAAGTATTGTAGTTAATAAAACATTTTCGGACATCTTGGTTACATTGATATGACTAATAACAATATTTTAATTGGACATTTGGGTTGGGATGGATGTCATTTTTTGGGAGCTTGTCTCACTATGAGTGACAAAGTGTATTTTAATAATTGTACTCTTCGCGGCAAAGTGGAGTATTATCATAAAAATATGTCTGACATTAGTTGGGTAAACGGTGAACCCATCTGGTCAGATGTTTTTATGTTTTATGGTACTTCCTATGAGACAGATGGACATATTCATTATCGACATGCATGGTGTAATGATCCCAATCATCACCCTGAACAGTTTTCATCGGATTATGGATTAAAACAAAAAATTAGAATATCTAGATTACACGTACCCGTATATTATCCATTAAAAGAAATGTTGGAAAAAAATATTTCACATCCAATGATGGACATGTTTAAGTGCAAATATTTTATTTGTTTAATGAATACAAGTCTTTTTTGTACACTAAGATCTATAAAAGTTGAACATGATGATAACGTTGGTGTTAGTTGGGATAATGGACATGCTCCAATTCCAGATATGAAATGGTTTTCTGGGCCATTAACAGAAATAGATAAGTTAACAAATTCGTTAACTGTTAGTGGATTTCAAAAATTATCAGAAGAATCACAAAAAAGAATTAAAGATCATCACAATAAAAACTTAGATCATTTGTTTAATCTAACTAAATTAAACAAATCGGATAATGATTTATTAAAGACAATGATTACACATCAGTGGGATTGTAATTGGTTCTTAAATGAAGATGAAACTATTAACGGTCTTAAAGTTTTATATTCTGAGATGAAATTAGGCAAATTAAATGAAAATTTAATACGTAAAATGTATAGAATTTGGATTAACAAAATAGATTTCATTAAAAATTGGTATGTATTGAATGGATTTTCTAATGATGATGTGGAAGTAGTAAAAGTTAAATCTACAGATATGACTCCAATAAACCAGGAAATGTTTATGAAATAAAAATATTATAGTTTTTACAAAAAGAGTTTAAGTCTTTGTAAATACCAAATATAAATAATTGCAAGTATATAACATGAATAAAATGTTAACAGGAAAAGAATTCGTAAATAAAATTAAAAAAGATAACGCTGAACTTTTTGAACAATCTCGTTTGAATGTTCGTCGTTTCTTTGATTCAAATCCAAGTAAAGAACATATGGTCAATCATTTCCGTGGTCGTATGGTAAACGAAGCAATGAACATGAAGGCAATCGCTGCTGAGGTTGCTTCTGCTCCTGCATCTATGGATGTTACCGAACTTGAATTATTAACAAAACAAGCACAAGATGAAGCAAAACACTTCCGTATGGTTAAGGAAGTAATTGAACATATCTCTGGTGAGAAGGTAGATGTTGATGCTGCTTTCGCTGCAGAAGCTGCATCGCCCCAGGCTAAGGGTGCCACTCTCCTAGATAAGTATGAAGCATCATCTGACCCCGCTGCTCTTGCTGCATACCAACTCGTCGCTGAGGGTCGTGCAGAGGCAGTATGGAACGAAATGGCTGAGTGTGTAGAAGATGAGTTTATTTCTTCTCGTTACGCTGCTATTGCTAAAGACGAAGGTTTCCATGCCAACATTGGTGGTTGGAAACTTGAAAAACTTGTAGAAGGTGCTGCAGAAGTTCAAGAACGTATTTTAGAAATGGTAGATCAAATGCGTGTTGATCTTCTTGAAATTAGCAATAAAAATACTGCCATTGCTGTCTGATAATTAATAATATATTATGAGTACTCTTGAAACAAGGCGCCGCAAAGATAAAACTCGTGTAATCAAATGGGTTAGTGCTTGTACAATACTCATCGCAATGGTGTTTCATGTACTGGGACTAACCCCTTGGAATAGCATCCTACAACTAATCGGAGCATCTGGTTGGACTTATGTGGGATTTAAGTGGAAAGAACGTTCAATTATAATGAACTTCCTTCCACAATTTTTTATTATCATACCAGGATTAATTTATTTGTTATTTCTAAAATGAAAAAAATGGTAATTCTTACTGGACCACAAGGGTCTGGTAATCATCTTTGGTCTAAAATATTTTCACTTCATCCTGAAGTATTCGGGTGGAAGACTTTACTTGAAAACTATTGGGAAGCACATAGATTTGCTGAACCATTTTGTGAGTATTGGAAAGATCCTTCAAGACTCAAAGATTTTGATTGGTCTACTCACGACTATTTTTTTACAAGTATTAGTGTTCCTCTCGGTATCCAAGAGAAAAAGTGGGAACCAAATATTATGTTATTTGCCAATGAAGTCAAAAAACTTGGCATCGAAGCTCAAATATTGGTAATTGGTAGAGATCAAAACATTCTTAGACATCAGCAAAATCGTCTTAGAAAAGAAAATACCTTGACTCTGTTCATGAATCAACTGCCTACATTTACTAATCCAATCTTCTTAAGTTATGAATTGTTATATCTTTATAAACAAGAGTATTTAAAAAGTTTAGATCTCAACATTCCAATTGCTTGGGATGATTCTAGGGTAGATAAAATTTTGTCCAATGACCCTAATGATAAATACGTCCATCATGTGGAAGAATATTTCTTAGATAATTGCAACAAAACTGGCATACCTCTTAAGTCATTATGAAGAAACTAGTAATTATTACAGGTCCACAAGGATCTGGTAATCATTTTTTTAGTAGAGTTTTTAGTACTCACCCCAAAGTGGGTGGATGGAAATCTCTTTTAGATAAGTATTGGGTTCCAAGTGATGAAGAATATTTTGCTAAGTATTGGGTAAATCCGGAGGAACTATCGGAGAATGATTTTAGGGGATATGACTATTGGTTGGCAAATGTAAGTTGCCCATTTTATTATGATGGAGTAAGATATATTCCAAAGGTTCGAGAATTTGCAGAAAAAGCCCAGTCTTTAGGAATTGATGTTCAAATTTGTATAATTGTACGAGACCAAAACATCAATTCAGAACAACAAAAAAGAGTACGTGGTGAGGTAACTTTGCCAATCGCAATGCATTACTATCAAAATAACATAATTGGAAAAAATTTTAAAGTTCATTTTTTAGATAATGAAGCATTTTTCCTTCACAAACAATATTATTTAAAGTGGATAAGTGAACTACTAGATTTTCCCATTGACTATAATAATCCCGATATTTTCAAATTCATTACTGAAGATCCCAATAAAAAATATATTAAATATGTTAGTGAACATTGGTTAGATAAATCAGTATGGGATGGCATTAAGCCAAAAACAGATAGAAACATCAAAATGGTATGATTGATATGAACAAGACTTTTTGCATGGCTCCATGGACTCACATGAACATTGGTCCTAACGGAGATGTTTATCCATGTTGTATGATGCCTATAACTGGCACAGAAGGAATTCCTGATGAAAAGAAAAAAGAACCTCCTATAATTGTTGATACAGATAATCTAGATGATGAGTATGATCTGGATGGTTTGAAAGAACTTATTGGCAGTATGCAAGAAATTGCTGAGCCAATAAATCCTTTGGAAATTGTTGCTACTGAATGTGAAGGGACTCCAAGAGATTTTAAAATGGGTTCTCTCCTAGATGAATCACTAAAAGACATCTGGAACGGTGAGAAGATGAGAGAACTTCGTAGAAACATGATAGCAGGTGAAAAGTGCAGTTATTGTACATCATGTTATAAAGAGGAAGAAATCGGTCATGGATCTCTAAGACTTCACATGAATAAGACGTATGCAAAACATTATGACTACGTTAAAGAAACTAAAGAAGACGGAACCTTTGATAGATTCAATCTGGTCTACTGGGATTTCAGATTAAATAATATCTGCAACTTTAAATGTAGAATGTGTAGTCCTGGGTACAGTAGTGCTTGGGAACAAGAGATGAGAAAAGAATTCAATATTGAAGGTGAGTATCCCAAAATTGATGTAGATATGGTGCATCAAGATATCGAACCTCTCTACGATATTGTAGAAGAAGTTTATTTTGCTGGAGGTGAACCTCTAATTTCAGATCACCATTACAAGATTCTACGCAAATTAATTCAGAAAAAGAGAAACACTGTCGTTAGATTGTCATACAATACCAACTTCAGTACACTAAAATATAAGAACAATAATGTTCTAGACCTATGGAAAAAATTTCCGAATCTTTCTTTATCTGTAAGCTTTGATGGTACAGAAAAAAGAGGAGAACTAATTCGAAAAGGATTCGATTGGCAAAAGTTTCTGGATAATTTTAGATTGTTTAGAAGTAAGTTTCCCCATACAAGCGTAAAGATCAACTACGTTTTCCAGGCTTTGAATTGTTTTCATGCCATGGATGCTCATAGAGAACTTTATTTAAGAGGAATTATTACTGACTGGAATGACTTCTCTTTGTGCATCTTACATAATCCGGATTATATGTCGGTTCTAATTCTTGATTCCGAATCAAGGAGATTGTTGGGCCAAAAGATTAAATATCATATTGAAAATTATCTTGCTCCAGCAAAAGCTCATGAGTCCATTAAACAATACATTTCTGTTCTCAAACTTTTGTCTGAAGAGAAGAGAGATCATCTAGTTCCATACTTCAAATCTTATATGTCTGCACTAGATTCCATAAGAAACGAAAATTCTCTAGAAATTTTTCCTGAACTAGAAAGGATTTTGAGCGATGATTGATAAGAAAAAAATTAAAACAAAGGGTGAAGTTTTTTGTATAGCCCCTTGGTTAGCTCTAGACATTCGACAAGATGGTGAAGTTAAACCATGTTGTGTTTCTGAGTATACTTATGGGGATATTAAAGAAAAGCCTTTATGGGAAATCTGGAATGATGAGCCAATAAGAAAACTCCGCGAGAATATGATTAATGAAATACCTAGCGAAAGTTGTCAGGTATGTTATAATAATCAAGCTGCAGGAAAAAGTTCCTTAAGACAAGATCTCATTAATAATTTGTTCTATGAAAATAGAAAGTTAGTATATGGTACAAATGATGATTACACTGTTAATGAACCTGGATTTGTTTGGTGGGACTTAAAACTCAGCAACAAATGCAATTTCAAATGTAGAATGTGTAGTTGGACCTCAAGCTCTACTTTTGAATTAGAACAAAATGGTGTAATCTCTGGTAGATGGAACGCATCTGAAAAAACTTATGAAGAGACTGAACCCTACCTTAATATGGTAAAACACCTATATTTTTCTGGAGGTGAATCTTTAATTATAGATGAACATTGGAAAATACTTGATAAACTAATTGAGTTAGGTAGAAATGATAAAGTTACTTTAGCTTACAATAGTAACTTTAGTAATCTTGTTTATAAAGGTAGACACATTTTTGATATGTGGGATAAGTTCAACAAGAGTGTAGAAGTACACATTAGCGTTGACGGTATTGGATCAAGAGGTGAGTTAATCCGAAAAGGATTCAATTGGGATAGATTTGTATCTCATGCGGAGCAGTTCAGAGAAAGATTCAAAAATAAACCAATTACACATGAATTGCATTTTGATTGTACAGTCCAAGCGTTAAACATTTTTGAAGTAGTTAAGTTGCATCAATATTTGTATAATAGTGGACTGATGAAGGATATAGATTTTTTCTTCTTAAACTTTATGCAATATCCAAGAGAAATGTCCGTTTGGATTTTAGATAAAAAAACAAAGGAAACAGCAAAAGAAAATATAAGAAATCATATTGACAATTTCTTAATTCCTAATGGTTCAAAAAGGTCTGTAATATTCTATGAAAGTCTGATAAAGTATATTGATTTATATCAGGAACAACTTTTAATTCCAGAATTCTTGAAGTCAATGAGAAAATTTGACAAATTGAGGAATGAAAATGTAGTGGAAACTTTCCCAGAACTTCAAAGAATATGGAACGTAATTAAAAAGAAAGCCTAGCCGACAATTTCTTTGCCACTTTCTTTGCAGGAGCAAACAGAGGTTTAAATCTTTTCTGACCTTCTTTTGTAAACTTGTCTGCGATGACATCATCGATAATAATTTTGTTGTCTATTTCGTAGAGAGCATTGATATCTACTTGATCACGGATATATTGTTCTATGTTATCCACTTGTTCTACTAGACGAGTTCCTTCAGAGGAGTATTCAAAGACATCTATATGACCCGATTCGGCTAGTACATAATGTAATACGGGTTTAACTTGTTTGATTTTAATTTTGAATTTGTTTTTGGTTGCTTCTTTAATAAAAGGTTCAGCAGCATTTTTAAGAGCGTTCAACACCGTTGTACTAGCAATTGTAGCTGCTGTAGTTACCACAGCAACAGCTCCTGCAGTAGCAACTAAAGAAGGATCCGGTAGATCGATATTCAATCCAGCAACTTGTAATCTAGGTTTCTCTGGAACTTCTATTACTGGAGTGGGCGCTTGAGTAGGGGGGGTTTGAACCGCAGCAGGCAATTGAGGAGGGAGGGTAGTATCTGGAAGTCCTCTTGATTTATCTAGTTGTTCTTGCGCTTGTTTTTCTCTTTCTGCCTTAACTGCAGCATCAAACTCTTCTTGTGTTGGGACATTAATTACGGGATAATTAATAGAGGGGTCTGGTGACTGGAAAATAGGAAGAGCCAGACCTTTAATTACAGGAATTTCAGTTGATCTTGTTACTGGTGGATCTATAGTTGGAATTATACTAGGACCTTGAATTCCAATTTTAGGGATTCCACCAGTAGGTATTTGTACGTTGTTAATTCCTTTGGCATTAATCGTCGGTATCTCATTCATTGTGCCGCTGCTTGTTTTACAGAGGGATATTTCACGACAACATCAGCACAGACTTTATGGTATGGACTATCTGGATGAAAACTAATTCCACTTTTAATAGCTTCACCACACTTAAGAAGTCGAACTAATTCGAAATCAAGTCTTGCTTTGTCTGCTTCTGCTTGTTGTCTTGCAATTTCAACCTTTGCTCTTGTTTTGCAGATCTCCTGAAGTGATCCATCAAGAGGAAAGTTAAATCCAAGACTCATACCAAAGTTGCCATTATGAGATTGATAAGACGTTGGATCTTTACTTCCATTGAAACTCCCTAAAGCAAAGGGAGACAAACTCATCGTTGGTCCTTGACAACTAACCCCTCCGCCATAGGTGTTGAGAGCAAACGGTCCTTGTAAGACTTGGACAGCTTGGTTAGTAACATTACCTGTAGCGGAAGCACTAGGACCAGCGATATTAGTATTAGAAGGAGCAGATTGAGCGTAAACTTTGCCATGACAAAGTACTCCTATTGCGTAAAGACAGACACAGAGTTTGTAGTAGACTGTGTTTCTGTGGTGCGATCTATCCATGTTTCTTTAGCCACTCCAGGACCGAGATAGGTTTCACTGAACTGGAATGGAGCACCCTGAGTCATGATACTATAATTTGAATCCTGGTTTGGTTTTCCAGGAATGTTAATATTAGTTCCAGTCACAGTGTATGATGTGCCAGTTGTGTATTCAACTTGGCGAATTGCTTCTATAATCTTTGTAGTAGATTCTGTGGTTGCTGTAATTGTGCCACGAGTAAAATTAGGCACAACACTCTCAGCATAAACGGGAGTACAAATGACTCCCGATGCTAAAAGCAAAACGGGAGTTAAGTGTCTCATTTGAATACGCTTAGCTCAATAGTTCTTTGAGCAGTAGCACTTGTTCCAGCACCACCAGCAGTAACAGTAGGAACACCAGTTGGGGAAAGAGTACCTGCAAGAGTTCCTTTCTCACCACCAACTTGAGTTACACTATCTCCATAGAGATTTGGTGTTCCAATAACACCATTAGTAACTGTTTGAGTAGTAACAGGAGTATCAGCAGCATTGATAGTTTCTGAGAAACTAAATGCTTGACCTGGAGTATTGATATCATAGGTTCCAGCACCACCAACACCACCAAAGGATGTAGATTGGATATTGGTTCCTGATGCGGAATAGGAAGCACCGATTCGGGTTGATTGAACTGCAGCACCATCAACTTTCAATTGAACGGAATCAGTAATTTTTGATGTAATTTCAGCAGCATTAACTGGGATAGCGAAGAATAACGAAAAGACAAGAAATAATCTTTTCATTGTTCTTATGATTTTTTGGGCAGCTTATTTAGGAATTTACAAAATATTTTATTGTATGGTTATCCCACTTAAAGTAAATGCACCAGAAATTCTAAGACTATATCCTTCTGGTTCATTTCCAGTTAAAGCATCCCATATTACTATGGGTCTCCCACCTTCTAAACTATTCACATCAATCCAATTCTCATCAGTTGCAGTCGTGGATTCAGTTCCAGTATAAAATTGATCAGTATTAGCATCATCAACAACTGTCTTCAACCAGTTTCGTATATCTAACCAAGTCCAATCTCTATTAAATTGCAATTTAGTTGCAATTAACCCACAAGCAACGGGACATGCCGAACTAGTTCCACTAAATTTGCCATCATATGGCGTTAATGTAAGTCCCGGATAGATATCTGCTCTGAGGTAGGTCCCAACAGGAGCTTGTGCTGTTAATGTGCCATCTGCGGGGGCATAACAGTCTATTTCATTACCCATATCACTATAAGTAACTTTCCTCTCTTTACCTCCTGGATCAAAGGAATCATCAAGAGCTCCAATATTAATTACAGGATAAACAACATTTCCATCTGTTCCAATAAATTTACCGAGTTGTTGTGGAAATCCTCTTCTATTTGTTGAATTATATGCAGTGACTCCAAATTCATCGTGAGTTGAGGCATAAAAACTAGATGCGGAACCTAAACCAGAAGAGTATCTATTGTTGACACCCATGTGGATGTCAATTTTTGTAGGTAAATTTTCATAAAAAACAGCTTCATAAACCATCCCAGGTGATCCTAAAACTCCACCTGTAGAAGCATTTCCTTCATATCTTATTCTATAAGTTCTATTGGGAGTAGATCCTTCTACACCATAGTATAATCTTTGACAAGAATTATCTGCACAGGACATCATAATTTTGTGGAAAGGTGGATTACTAAAACTCAATCCACTATAAACCTGCGATCCTCCACCAAAAGTAATGTATGTATTAGTTCCTGGATAAATTACGTTTGTAGTAAGACCCCCAAACTGAATACTAAAGGGTAAAGTTAAAATCCAATATCCATCGTCATTATTTCCAACTGATGGAGTTGTTGATGATGTAAGAGATCCAGCTCCCAATAAACTATTCGTTATACTTGTTACAATACCACTGCTTCCATTGGTAATAATTCTTTTAGAAGTATTGCTCTGTGCAGAAAAATTTGTAGTTCCTGGAAGTTCTGCATTGGGTAATGCTAGTCCAGTAATCCCCAAATCTCCACCAACAATACTCCAGAAATTGTTATAATCCGGATGATCAGAACTTACTTGTTTTTGGTTACTGTTGCCCGCAGCTGCAACAAAAATAACTCCTGCATCTATTAACTCTTCTCCGGCAGATAGATATGAATTAGGCAGGTGTTCACCTTTCATTCTATTTCCATCCCCATATACTCCCACGTACCTCATAAAGTTTGGGAGTGATGATGATGTATAACTTGTTCCTATCCCAAGACCTAAAGTATTAAGACCTACTCTATGGAAATAAGATCCATTAGTTCTATGAGATGTTGAACGATATCCCCAACTGTTACTACTAATTGTGGGATCTTTTGTTCCATATTTTGGATTTATAGGTTTATATAAATGAAACAATTTCATTATATTAAAATACTGTTCTATGTCAGACCCACTATTTCCATAAGCGTTTATGACCCATTTGTTACAATTAAATGCCCATCCTTGAGTTCTTCCAAAAGTATTTGCAGCACAATCTGTTCCATGGTCGGTGCCATTAGTTGGTCTAGCTGTGTTACTTCCCAAACAAGAAACTCTAGTATAATTTGTAGTGACTCCTACGATTCCTATCGTAGAAAATCCAACAGATCTTTGAGAAGAATCTCCCCACCAAGATCTTGCAACATTTTCGACAGGAACTTTTGTTCCATCCCAACGAGTTATTAATCTTGTACTAGGTGAAGACTCAAACCATTCTGGGTCTATGTAATATGGTGCATCTAAAACTAGATCCAGAATATCACAAGTCCCTGTAGTTGAAGAATTTGAAAATCCACTTTTCAATACATTTCCACCAATATACTTTGTTGGACCCCCTCCTGTTGCGTTACTTTGAAATTCTACGTGACCTATCCAAAATCCTTCATCTCCAACAATTACGTCAACATCTGATCCATCACCATAATATTGAATTTTATCTGAAAGAATTTGATTTGAACCTGTACTTAGTCCAGTGTGCCAAGGATTCTCTTTGTTCACACATCTAAAAAGTTGATAACCACTTCGATTCAAATCCGAACTGTTTGGTGAAGTTGGAAGTTGATTATTATCAAACCAGTTTCTATATTGCTTTGTCGGGGTCTCATATCTATAGTTTCTGAGAGCACTAAACTTCAGTTCTTCTGGTGGTGCTTTATATTTTTGAGGATAACTTTCAAAGTTTTCATGTACATATTGCACTCTCGGATGATTACGGAGTTCCTTAGCTTCTTCATCATTCAATAAGTAAACTGCCCTTGTGGGACTGTGTTCTTTGTAATCTATACACTCCACACATTCACACGGTATATTATCTTCGAGAGTTCCATCTCGAATTAAAACTTCATGAATATATTCCCAGTCTTCTGCAGAATAACATCCAACCGCATATAGTTTTTTTGCATTTAGTTCTGTAGGATACTCTATCCCCAATCCAATTTGATCATTATGAAATGAATAATCGTATTGTTTTTTGTTTTCAGATTCCATGATCTTCTTAGAATAAAGTTAAAGTAGTTGATCCTATTCCTACTGCCGTGAAGGTTAGTTGATTACCTACGAGTGAGATTTGTATCGGGGTTGTATTTCCAACGCTAATAAAACCTCCAGTTGAAGTTACAACACCAGAAACATTTGCGTTTCTCCCCACAGTTAAATCGGTACTCACCCCAACCGTTATTGTATCTAGTTTAATAGAAGTTGCTGCACCGATAGTAGGAGTTCCTGCAGGTAGGCTTTCAAATCTTGTTGCGGTAACAATTCCGAGTGTTATGTCTGGAGTGCCCGCAAGGCCTGTAGCATTTCCTGTAACATTGCCAGTAACATTTCCCTCTAGGTTGCCACTAAAAGTTGGTGCTGTAATTATTCCACTTTGGCCATTTATTGTAATAGCAGCGCCCACTGAAATTGTGGCTTTTCCGCCATCTATGAAAACATTGGGATAAAGAACTGGATTACCATCCCTAGAATAAAAAGATGTACCAATTTGTAAGGTTCTCGTAAACTTACCAGAATAACGAATTTCAAATGGTTCGTCATTTAATTGGTTATCTTGTATTGCGCTGAAATATCCATTGCCAGCACCACCTACTGTGTTTTGGAAATTTGGCATCAAGAATTTGTTAAATAATCCGTTATTAGTGGTCCTAAATCCCACATTATTGATTATACTGAATCCTTCAACATCAATTCCTTCACGTACATATAACCCAAAGTAATTATCTGATGATGTTGTATTAATACCGACTTTTTTTGTTGTATGGATACCTAATACGTCAGATGACCAATAACTTTCTCCAACGCCTCCTCCTCCTCCAATAGCATTTATTGTAGCAATACCAGCGGACTGCAAAATACTTATATTTACTCCTGCAACTAGTGAGGTAATAACTCCAGTTAATCTGGATCCAGATCCGTTGTAGGAATCTGCGGTTACAACTCCAACTACAATGTTAGGTGTTCCAGTGATTCCAAAAGCTATTGTAGATATACCTGATACATCTGCATATCCAGAAATTGAAGATTGAGTTGCAATACCAGAAAAATCTGAGTAACTAGAAATTCCTGAAACAAATGAGTAATTACTTGTATTTGTTGTCTCTGCAAATCCAGCATTTATGGAAATAGTTGCAATACCAGCAACATCTGCATAACTAGAAATACCAGCACTATCTGCATATGTAGCTGATGCAACAATGGAGGGAACTGAGATTGTTACTCTTCCAACTCCATCTGGGCCTGTAGATATAATATTTTCACCAAAGTTTAGTTCTCTTGCGACTCCCTTTCTTACACTATCATCTAAAACTTCAAGACCACCAACAAGTGCAGTTACGTTAGTAAGTTGTGAACCATCCCCAACAAATTGAGTTGCAGTAACTACTCCCGTAGATTTAATATTTCTTACTTCAATATGTTCTGTTGTGGTAATACCAGTGTTTAAGATACCACTGACATTAATTCTTGGAGAACCTGTTAAATTTTGTGCAAGTGTTGATATTCCTGCGGTACTTGCATAACTTACAAGATCAAATCCGTTTCCAATTGTATTATATATTTCTAAAAAGTTGCTATTGATTTTACCCATTGCAACTCTTAATGGATCCCCCTGACCATCATTTGGGTTATTACCAGTGCTGATCCCGAGTCTAGACATTAATTTTCCTCAGTCTTTCCCTATTTTTATATTTATTGGTTCTTATAAGTAGTAATAGAACTACTTATTACCATGCAGTTTAATTTTAATTTTGGTAAAAAGAAACCAACTATAGTTCAATACGCAGTAATTGGAGTGGTTTTATCAGCCATTATAACATCTTTTTCTTCATGTACCAAGATTTCAGAATCAAAACTTTGGGATTTGTTAGACGAGATTCAAAGGACTTTGAAAATTGATATCTTAAATGATTTTATTGTCAATGATCCAGAAAAACTTGGTAGAAGAATCGAAAGAGATGTGGATAAGGCTATAAGTAATGTCACGAAAGAGTATGATCATATCATTGAAGAGACGAATAAAAAATATAAACCAAAATATATGGATGAAAAAAATGATGAGACTTTATGTTATACCGAAGACTGCAAGAAACTTTCACCTCCCATGAGAATATGTTCTCCAGTGTTTGAAGGTATTGATTGTCATTAAAGTCACGTAAGCGATAAATAATATCATACAAAACCGATATATTGTATCTAACATGGAATCACATCAAGTCAAGGCCCTAGTCGAAGCTTATTCTAAAGTTTATGAAACCCCAGAATTAATTGAAGAAGATTTAATTTGGGAAGATTATCTTTGGGAAGAAGTTCTTACTGAAGAGTTTATTACAAATGCATATTTCGTTGTTGCCGAACATCTAGTCAACGTAGGAATGGCGGAAAACACTGATGATGCTCAGATCATCATGTCGGCTATGAATGAAAATTGGATTGATGAGATCCTTGTTGCTGAAGAACTATTAGATTCTTCTATTCTACAAGAAGGATTTTTTGGAGATCTTGCAAGTAAAGCAATCGGTGGTGCAAAAAAAGTTGCTAGTGCTGGTGCAGGAGCAGTAAGATCTGGTGCAGGAGCTTTAGATAAGGGTGTCTCTGCAGCAGGTAAAGCAGCAAAAGCAGTCGGTGGTGCAGCAAAAGCAGTAGGACAAACTGCTGTTGGAACCGCAGTTCGCGCAGGACGTGCAGCGGGTAATGTAGCACAAAAAGCGGGACAAGCTGCTGGATCTACAGCAAGAAGAGTTGCAACACCTGTTGCGAAAGCAGTTAAGACTGCTGCACAAACAGCAGTAGGAACTGGAGTAAGAGCAGCTCAAGCCGCAGGTAGAACTGCTGGTGCAGTAGGACGAGCAGCTGGTGGTGCTGCAAGAGCAGGAGCAAAAGCAGTTGGTGGTGCAGTTAAGAGTGCAGGTAAAGCTGCACAAAAAGTTGGTAGAGCAGTAGGAAATGAACTTGCTGTCAGTAGAAAAGTTGGAGCGCAAGTCGTCAGATAAGGGATTAGCCCTTGACAAAAAAATGGGAATTGGTTAGTATACGAGTTGTTTCACCAACTTTATTATGACTAACCTTCTCTCCACAGATACATTTAAAATTGCTCTTATCGGTTCTTTTGTTACTGTTATTTCTCTTGCTATTTGCGGAACAGTCATTACACTTAATGAACCAACTGTTCAACAAGTTCAATCAACTAACGTCGCAAAATAATCAAGTAGGGGGGTCTTAGGACCCCCTTTTTTTATAAATAGAAAATAGGAAACGTTTTCTATTTAATAAAATGTCAGAACAAATTAAAGGTTTGTATGAATCATATGCTTCAATTTATCAAATTGATTCGGATTTAGAAGAACTCAATGAGAGTTCCGAACAACTTGATGAACTGAATGTAGGTAAAGTAGCGGGTGGAGTTCTTGGTGGAGCTCTAGGTGCTGTTGGTGGACCTCTTGGAGCCCTTGCTGGGGGTTATCTTGGATCCAAAGCAGGAGAAGGATTTTCCAGAGGATTATCGGGTGGTAATAAACCAAAACCTGCTGCACCATCAAAACCCGTTGCAACAAAACCAACTCCAACAAAGCCTGCGCCAGCAAGACCAACTTCGACACCTGCTGCTTCAAGACCAGCGCCTGCAACAGCGGCTGCAAAACCAACCGCAGCGGCAAAACCAACTGCACCAGCAAAACCTGCAGGATCTCCAATGGATCAGTGGGCAAAAGCAAATCCAAAACTAGCTGCTGCAAAAGCGGAAAGAGATCGTACAAGAGGAACAAGTGCAACTACCAATCCTCTCATGAAAGATATGAAGGATAGACTTCCTGCTCCTAAGTCTCCATCACCTACAACTGCAAAGACAGGTTTTGACCTTGCTAAAAAGGGAGTCAATCTTGCTGCTGATGTAGATATCTTCGATCTAGTCAAAGGACATCTTCTAGACGAAGGTTATGCGGACTCAGAAGAGGGTGCAATGGTCATCATGATCAACATGAGTGAAGAGTGGAGAACGTCCATTCTAGAGTCTTATGGCGTCGAATTGGATGAAGCTCAAGAATCTCGTGAAAACCCAGAAAAACATGAAGAGGGTGAAAAGAAAGAACATGAGAAAAAGTATGGTCATGTTCGCGGTGAAAAAACTCCTATGCCACCAAGAGGTGATAAGCGTAGAGAAGATTTTGAAAAGTGGTATGCTAAGAATGTTCGCTGATACAATTTAAAATAATTCAAGAGTCCGCTTGACGGACTCTTTTTTTATGGGTAAAATAACTCTGTCGGGGTTCAAAGGATAAATAAGGCTCATATAATTTTAGAGCTTTATGAGTTATGAAAATCCTTGGCTCTACAATGGAGAGGTTTTTGAGTCTGATTATATTCAAGATCATTTTGGTTTTGTTTATCGTATTGACTGCCTTGAAAATAATCGGAGTTACTTTGGTAGGAAATATTTCTGGAGCTTCAGAAAGAAAAAAGGTGCTACTAGAAGAAGTAAATCAGAGTCTGATTGGAAAAAATATTACGGATCCTGTCCAGAACTCAAAGAAGATGTAAAGAAGTTTGGAAAGGATAAGTTTAAAAGAACAATTATATCTCTACATGATACTGTAGGTAAAACGAATTACGAAGAGACTCGTCAATTATTTTTAAACAATGTCCTGACGGAGGCCCTTGACACAGGGGAACCGAGATACTACAATAGTAATGTTCTTGGTCGTTACTACAGGAAGGATTACTTTCATGGAAAACCAACTGATTGAAAATGTTGAAGATCTAAAAGATAGTATTATTGACCGAATTCATTATCTAGCTGACATTGGTGACTATTTGAATGCTTGTGCAGTTTATGAGGAGTTCAGAGAAACGATTCAAGAAACAAATAAGTGATCTTTAGTAACAAAACTAAATAATCACTTATAATGATCTTCGTCATGAGACTTTGAAGTGACAATTAGAGCCGTGGAAAGTGCCCTTTGAAAATTGGGTGTACCCCCTTTCTATACGGATGTAGAGTTCAATTAATTTTAATGCTTAACTTCTTTACTGTAGCCGTTCCTCTCGTGGCAATGGTTACAACCAACACGGCAACACTGCCATTCCAGAATTACAAGATGCAAGGGCCGCCACCTCCAGTTGAGGAACAAGTGCCCTTTTCTATTATAAAGGAATTTGATCTTGTTAATGGTCAGAAGACAGCAATCCGCGAGGTTGCATTACCAAAACTAAAAGAGAAAAGGCTAATTTGTAAAGGGTGTAATGAACAAGAGAATGTCGCCTTGGATTATTTCCAAGATCGTGGTATTAAAGACAGAAACGCCCTTGCTACTATCATGGGCAATATTAGACAGGAATCAACATTCGTGCCTAACATTTGCGAAGGTGGTAGCAGAACCAGTTGGAGTAACTGCGGTCGCGGTTACGGACTGATTCAATGGACATCTGCCAATCGTTATTATGGATTGGGTGATTTTGCTAAGAAGTATGGTGGTTCGCCATCAGAACTTCATACGCAACTTCGTTATCTAACGACTGAAATCCAATGGCAACGAATAGAGGACAGGATGAAAACTCCTGGTAAGTCTATCAATCGTTACATGGACTATGCGTATAGTTGGATTGGTTGGGGGCATCATGGTGCTCGTACATCATATGCACATGATTATGCCAACCGACTGATCACGGTAGAAGTTTGATACAATAGAATAGGTTGGGAGGGGTTGACAAAAAACTTCTCCCCCACTATAATAACTACATACTAAACATGCCTCAGTAACTCAGTGGACTAGAGTATCCGCCTTCTAAGCGGTTAGTCGTTGGTTCGAATCCAACCTGAGGCGTTTGACTTTTTAACAAAAAAGTCTTATAAATAAATCACTTAGGTCGAAAACAATGTCTTTTCAAATGAACAACAAACAGATTAACATTCTTGATTGCCGCTATTGGCATATCGAGGGTACTCCCCTGTTTGCTGACATGGAAAGACATATGTAAGATGTAATCCATAAAAGCAAAAGACAGGGGAGAGAAACCAAAAGTTTCCTCCCCTTTTTTGTTGTCTGTGACAGTTTCTTAAGTGTCCACCAGTCCATCCTAAGAGACCGAACGGTGGTATTCTAGCTAAGTGGTCGAGAGAGACCACGATTCGAACCTTGAAAATTTAACTCTTTGGGACATTAACTCAGCGGTAGAGTATCCGGCTTTTAACCGGTTAGTCCTCGGTTCGAATCCGAGATGTCCCATAGACCGCCGCAGTTCGGTCTCTAAACATAAACTGTTCGGGAGGATTTCCGAGTGGTTAAAGGAATCTGACTGTAAATCAGACGGCTCTGCCTTCACAGGTTCAAATCCTGTTCCTCCCACCTTGACCCATTAGTGTAGCGGTCTATCACGCCACCCTGTCACGGTGGAGATCACGGGTTCGAATCCCGTATGGGTCGTTGGGTTGCTGCCCGATATGAAAAACACTTCCGTTACCTAGCTAGTAACTATGGTTGTGAAAAATCGGAATTTCCTCTGCCCGTGCTCTTCGGGATGTGAATTGAGGAAAGGTAAAGGGAAGAGACAGCAACCCATTTTGTTCCTATCGACTAGCGGTTAGGTCACCACCCTTTCAAGGTGGCAGCACGGGTTCGAATCCCGTTAGGAATACCAAGGAAACATAGCTTAGTTGGTAAAGCATTCGACTGATAATCGAAAGACCACTGGTTCAAGTCCAGTTGTTTCCACTGTGTCGTTAGCCTAGTGGTAAGGCAGTGGTTTGTGGAACCACCTAGATGGGTTCAATTCCCATACGGCACCCCACTCTGAGGTCGCCAAGTGGTAAGGCAGCGGGTTTTGGTCCCGCCATTCGTGGGTTCGAATCCTACTCTCAGAACTATACTCTCTTAGCTCAGTGGACTCAGAGCACTTGACTACGGATCAAGGTGTCGTAGGTTCGAATCCTACAGAGAGTGTTGACATTCATTCTCAGTGTGGTATGATGTCTTTATTGGAGAGGTGTCCGAGTGGTTTAAGGAGCAGACCTGGAAAGTCTGTGTGGGGGCAACTTCACCGTGGGTTCAAATCCCACTCTCTCCGTTGACAAACTTGCAAAAGTTTGTTACTATATAAAAGGATAGAGGTTAAGTCTCTGTTATATCCTTATGAGGTATATCACACTTAATCCATCATTCCCCTGTAGCTCAGCGGTAGAGTCGTCGGCTGTTAACCGATTTGTCGCAAGTTCGAATCTTGCCGGGGGAGTTGGAAGGTCTGGAAATGTTCGGGTCTTCCTACTAAATCCTAGAAATTTTTTCTAGGTCAGGGGATTGATCACCCCTGTTCGTAGGTGCCAAAACCGCTCCTCATCCCTAGTATTCTGTGGGTGAGTGAATGTAAAGAGGGATAACATAGGTAAAGTTATCCACACCTACCACATCCTCTGGTAGTCTATTGGTAAGGACAGGCAGACAATGCACTTGGAAACTAGGTTCGATTCCTAGACAGAGGTAACAAGTCGATGTGGCGGAATTGGTAGACGCGCTGGGTTTAGGTTCCAGTGAATTTATTCGTGGAGGTTCAAGTCCTCTCATCGACACTTGCCAATCTAAACTACATAGTTTATAATTGGTACATGCGGAATTAGTTCAGTGGTAGAACGCCATCCTTCCAAGTTGGATGTCACCGGTTCGAATCCGGTATTCCGCTCTTGGGCGATTAACTCAGCGGTAGAGTGGCCTCCTTACAAGTGGTAAGTCACTGGTTCGATTCCAGTATCGCCCATTGATAGGACGAAAAGAATGGAAATAAATGTATATAATAAATTCGGTGATGTAGTTAAATCAATTGATCTTAAAGACTCTATTGAATACATTGATGGTAGAGTTTATAAAGGAGATAAATTTTACTACAAAGGTATAGGAGTTCCATATCAATTTCATCATATTCATCCAGACGACATGACTGATGAGTATGATTTTATTGACGTATGCGATGTTTTTTATATTGGTAATTTAGTTTCGAAAAAAGTCTTCGCAGGAAAGACTGGAATATTCCAAGAAAAATATCAAACTCATTTTACTGATTGGATAGGTGCTTGTGGTGTAAAGGAACTCAACATATTTGAAAATTTATATGATGAGAGTGGATTTGAATTCAGTGCAATTGAAGTTTTTGAATATCAAATTATTGATGAACAAAATCAACAATATTATTTGAAGGTTGATTATCCAGAAGGTAGAAATAATTACTTAACGAGTCCTGATCCAAAAAAACTTAGGCTTCTTTTGGACTATATGATTCAAAATGATTGGAACTTTCCTTGGGATAAAAATTGTCTTACAGATATTAACTCAGAATCTAAAATAACTGACGTAGCTGATATCTTTAAGTCCTCAGATATTTCTCATAAGATTGGAACAGTTTATGCTTTGTTGCATAGTCTTTATCAAAATGATCAAAATGCATACTTTGAATTTTGTGAATCAAATTCTTTAATGCACTATAATAGAATGAGTTTTATTCTTAATACTCTTTCTATTCTTCAATATAATAATGTAGATGTTGGTCATTTATATTCAACAACTCCGGTTGAAACTTATAGAAATATAATTTATAATTACTTGATTACTGGAAAAAATTGTGGTTTCTGTGGAGTTGGTAGTTGTAAAGGAAGAAAGGATTCTAATGAATCTTATGGGGAGGAAATTCGAAACGAATATATTAAAATGGCTAAAGTTCAATTGAACTTATAAATATCTCAAAAAGAGTATAATGGAAACACTTTATAAACTACTTTCTGATACTCAATCGAGTCTTTTTGTCTTATTTCATAAGACTTGGGCTTATCATTGGAATGTAGTTGGAGAAGATTTTCCTCAACTTCATACTCTTTTTGGTGGTCAGTATGAGACTATGTTTGAAGAGATTGATCGTATCTCTGAACACATGAGATTTTTAAATGTAAAACCACTTAATAGTTTAGAAAGAATTCTAGAAGTTTCAAAAATTAAAACAGGTCAAAGTACAACAGATTGCCATAAGATGGTTAAGGATCTGTTGAAGTCAAATCAAGATCTTTGTGAACTTCTTACTGAGGTTGCTGAAGAAGCTGATGAACAAAAGTCAAGAGCAACTTCAAATCTTGCAGACGATCTAAACGAAACTCATGGTAAATTTGTTTGGATGTTAAGGTCTTATTTAGAATCTTCACCTGGATTGAAAGAAGAGGTAGTTGAGATTGAAGAAACTGAGGAACAAATCACCGAAGAAATTGTAGAAGAAACTATTGAAGATTGATTAAAGGTACAGTACAATGTTAAGAGTAAGATGTAAGGTGTGTAACACCGAGTTGGAGTCGCATCCAACTAAATCAGTATGTTGTGGATGTGATAATATGACACTTGTGAAGGGAGACACTATTACTGCTGTTGACCTAAACCAGGTTGTCATGTTAAACTCCATAAAAGAAAACAAGAATTCTGGTGTACTCAGTGCATCGGATCTTGCATATCAAGAGTCCAGAAGAGCTCGTAAAGTTCGTAAACTGGATTTTGAGGTAAAGTAATGTACCAAGAAGATTTGAATCCTTATAATTCTTCTGAATATGAAAAATTTTTTAAAACTACTTTATTATACAAAAAAATCAGTAAAAATTATGATCTAGTTTCTTTTGATAATGATTTAATGCAAATTATTAATGGACTCACTACAAGAACAGTTTTATCTTTATCTATTCTCGATGCAGCACCATTTTATTATTTGCAATATTTGACTGACTTAAATCCATCAAAAATATATGATATTGGATGTAGAGCAAATTTATTTAAAAAGTATGTTCCAAATCTAATTGGAATTGATGTTTTAGCTGCAAAAAAAGATCGAGATGCAAATGCTGATGAATATCTAAAAATAAATAATCGTTTTTATGAAGAAAATTTTGAAACAATGGAAGCAGCTTTTGCAATAAATTCATTTCATTTTTTTCCTCTTAAAAAAATTAGAGAAAGAGTGATTCAGTTTTCTTCTTTAATTTCTAAAGGTGGTAGAGGTTGGATTACTTTTAATGCAGCAATAATGTTAGAACGTCAAGTTAAATCAAAAATTAGATTAAATTCTAAAAATATACCTGAGGAAGAAGTTGAGAAACTTGAAAAATTTGTGAGAAAAGAATTGTACGATTTGCCATTTAAATTAGAAGTTTTTGAGTGTACTATAAATAAAGAACTTGATTCTCCTTTAACTGGTAATGTACGAATTCTTTTCACAAAATAATTGGAGGATTGGCTGAGTGGTTTAAAGCAGCGGATTGCTAATCCGTCGATGTCTTTAGGGGCATCCATTGGTTCAAATCCAATATCCTCCGTTTGGAAAGGTGGCCGAGTGGTTTAAGGCAACTGTCTTGAAAACAGTCGATGTGAAAGCATCCGGAGGTTCGAATCCTCTCCTTTCCGTTTAAAATTATTAAAAATTTAAGTATTTCTTAATAAGTGTGTCGTAATGAACACAAAAGGATGCCTTTTGGGCTTCCGTGATTATTATATACTTATGTACAAGTTAGTACCTTATGGATCAACATACCTACGAAAATTGGGTGAAGATCAAAGAGACCTTCGAGGCCTCAGGTAACATGAATAATATGTTCTACAAAAGAGCATGTGAAATTGTAAAAACAAAAAGAGATCCTTTAGCTAAGTTTCTTGGAGATGAGAAGTGATGGAACCTCAAGACGAATTAATCAGTCGTAGAGAAGTTCAGGAGATGATTGATGATGCAATCCGTAGACACAACCGTAATGCTTCAATTATTAGTATGTGCGTCGGTTGGGTGGTTCTTGCTTTATTTGCTGAGGGACTTCTAAGACTTATTGGAGTTATTCCACCAGTACTACCATGGCTCAACATTACCCTGAAATAATTGGTATCGTTTTCCTGTTAGTATTTGCCGCCACGATGTTCTATCAAGGCACCTGTATTATTAGAGGTCAAAGAGGATATTCCCTCAGAGACTATATGAAACAGGAAAGTGTAAACATGCGTCAAAGAATAGAAGAACTACTCAAAGACAAATGATAGTGTTAACCGAAGAGGATTTAAAAGAACTACAAGAAAGAGTTCTACATCAAAAGATGGATGAACTATTTGAAGAACCATCTACATACGAGGATGATGATGGAATGGAATGAATTCATCGACTTTTTAGGCAAACAAATTTTAATTTTTATCGTATTTGTGTGTGGTCTCACTGTGGGATATATGTACGGACAAAGAGATGTGGGAGGTTAAATATGAATAGTTTAACTTTGTCTAGTATTTGTGTATTTGGAGCAATTGGATTATTTATTTTTTGGGGACTGGGACACGCTTATCCATAAATTGGGAGAGGACAAATGAAGATTTTTTTAGATACGGCTGACGTTTCATTTATTAAGTCAGCGTATGACACAGGATTATTGGATGGGGTCACTACAAATCCATCATTAATTCTTAAGAGCGGAAGACAACTTTCGGAAGTTATTCAAGAGATTTCAACCGAGTTTCCAAACTTGCAAAGTATTTCTGCAGAGGTTGTTGCAGAAACATCAGAAGAGATGCTTTCACAAGCACAACAATATTACTCAATTGCACCTGCAGTTACAATTAAAGTTCCTTGTACAGTAGAGGGACTTAAAACATGTAAGTTTCTTTCTGATAAAGGAATTCAAACTAACGTAACTTTGGTATTCTCAGTTGCTCAGGCAATCCTTGCATCTAAAGCAGGTGCAACATTCATCTCACCTTTTGTTGGTCGTTGGATGGATAACTCTATTGATGGTATTGAGTTGATTAGAAATATCCGCAAGGCTTTTGACTACTCTGGAACATCAACAAAGATTCTCGGTGCATCTCTCCGTGATGTGAGACAGGTGGAACAATCTGCACTCTTCGGTGCAGACGTTGTTACAATCCCGCCAGTGGTCTTCTGGGCAATGTATAAGAACATTATGACTGATAAGGGTCTAGAACTCTTCCAGAAGGACTGGGAAGAGGTATTGAGTTCTGTTAATAAGAAGTGAAAAATATTGTTATTTTTGGTGCAACGGGGGACTTGTGCCGCAGAAAACTTATTCCAGCTCTATATGAACTTCATAAGAAGAATCTATTACCACCTGAGTTTATCATTACTGGTGCGTCAAGAACGCAACACACTAAACAAAGTTGGTTACACACTCTTGGATCTTACCCAGAAGATTTTGTAAATCGTCTGAACTATGTTGTCTGTGACTTGTCTGATTCCGACAGTCTGAAACAATTGGAACCAGGAGAAGATGTAACATTCTTCCTCTCAGTTCCACCAGAAAGATATGGCGATGCGGTTCTCAGTTTGAAATCTACAGGATATGTGGAAGATGTTGAGACCAGTAGAGTCATCATTGAGAAACCTTTTGGATACAATCTTCAGTCCGCAGAGGAACTGCAAGAGATTGTTTCTTCCAACTTGAGAGAAAAACAAGTCTATCGTATTGACCACTATCTTGGTAAGGATACGGTCAATAATATCCTTGCAACAAGATTCAGTAACGTTCTTCTGGAACCTCTGTGGAATCGTGATTATGTGGAAGAGGTCCAGATTTTTGCAACTGAGACCATTGGTTGTGAGGGTCGTGCCCAATACTATGAGACTGCTGGTGCAGTCAGAGATATGTTGCAGAATCATATGTTGCAACTGCTTGCTCTGATTGCAATGGAGGCACCATGCAAGAATGATGCTAAAGAGATTCGTAGAGAGAAAGTCAAAGTTCTTTCTGCTGCACGATTGGGAACAAAACTAGTCTGTGGTCAGTATGCTGGATATAAGAATGAACAGGGAGTTGATTTTGATTCACAAACTCCCACTTTTGTTGCCGGTGATATTTACATAGATAATTGGAGATGGAAAGGAGTTCCTTTCTATTTTATGACTGGGAAAAAACTTCCTGTGGGTTGTGTTGAGGTTGTAATCAAACTGAGAGCACCTGCAGTGAATTTATTTGAGGGTCATGAAGGTAATGATCGCATTGTGATGAGGTTTCAACCAGATCCTCACTTTGATATTCAAATTGATATTAAATCCCCAGGTCTTCAGGATAAGGTTGAGAAGGCAATTTTGAAACATAATTATCCAGAAGGTGCGATTGATGGTTATGTGAAACTTTTTTATGATGCAATCAATAAAGATCAATCACACTTTGTTCATTCTGAAGAAGTTATTGAATCATGGAGAATTGTTGATGATCTTCTTTGTGTTGGGGATCAATGTCCAGTCAACACAAAACCCCATACATATCATTCAGGAACTTGGGGTCCACAACAACAAATAGAACACATTACTAAGTGGGACTATCCACTCAAACTGGTTTAGGAGGAGTTATGAGAGTAGGATTAATCGGACTAGGAAGAATGGGCGAAGGTATGTCTCGCCGCATGATGAAAGCAGGTATAGAAGTTTGGGGTTATCGGAGGAATTATGAAAAAGCAAACGAAGCCTACGAAAACGGATATGTTAATGGTATTACAACTTCTATACAAAGCCTTGCTCAAGTAGTTAAGTGTAAACATAGTGGTGTATCTGATGTATACGGTACAGGTATTTTTATGATGGTTGTACCAGCAGAAAACGTAGAGGAAACAATCAATGAGTTACTACGATATTGTGACGAAGGAGATATTATTATTGATCATGGCAATAGCAATTTTAAGGACAGTCGGAAGAGAGCAGAACGCCTGGCAAAACTTGGTGTCCAATATATTGATTGTGGCACTAGCGGTGGTGTTTATGGTCTGGATCGTGGATACTGTCTTATGGTTGGTGGCGGAAATACTGCGGTCTCCACTTGTTCGCGTATTTTTGATGCCCTTGCCCCAGGAATCAATGCTGCCCCAAGGACTCAATTTGACTCAGACATAACTTCCGCAGAACATGGATGGTTGCATTGTGGCGGTCCAGGTGCGGGACACTTTGTAAAGATGGTTCACAATGGTATTGAATATGGTATAATGCAGGCATATGCAGAAGGATTTAACATCATCAAGAACGCTAATGCAGGTGCTCAGTATGTTAGAGAAGGAGACGCAGAGGTTGCCCCGATGTCAGACCCAGAATCCTATTGCTATGATATTGATGTTGCTGAGGTTGCTGAGTTATGGCGCCGTGGTAGCGTGGTTGGGTCTTGGTTACTCGATCTTACTGCTGATGTGTTACGCGGCAATAGTGAGCTTAAACAGTTCTCTGGAGGGGTATCCGACAGTGGTGAGGGTCGTTGGACTGTTTCTGCCGCTGTGGACTTGGGGGTTCCCGCTCCTGTTATCACCACTGCGCTTTATGAAAGATTTAATTCACGCAATCTGGGTACTTTCGCAGCCAAAATTCTGAATGGTATGCGTTTTATGTTTGGTGGTCATCACGTAAGATAGGAGTTATCCAATGGAACGATTTAAAGAGTTTAGTGATTATGAATTACAACTTTTAGCGGATGCTATTTGGATGAGACAGAGACGATTTATTGCAGGAGATAGGAGGTTCAGAGAGTATGGAGTTATCTTGGATGAGATTGGTAAACGAATAGATTATGTACCAGGAATATTTGCATAAAATTAAACTATAATAGAAATGGAATCCCACACCAATTTGATTTTTAGATTCGTAGAGTTTGTACTAAATAATACCATAACACTTTTTATCATTGGTGTGGGCTTGACAATCGTTCCTGCACTGGGTATAATGTATGTACATTCACCAAAGGATGATAAGAGTAACGGGCATTAGCGCAGTTTGGTAGCGCGCCTGCTTTGGGAGCAGGATGTCGGGGGTTCAAATCCCTCATGCCCGACTTAATAAATACACAAAAAATGCAAGTTTACACTGTGGAAGAATTTCAAGAACGTTGGGAAGAAATGATTGCAAGAGTGGAAGGCGGAGAAAATATAGGGATAACTAATGGTAGAAATACTTGTGTAATGATTCCTGCGGATGATGAACTCATACGCATTTACACCGAGCATAACGAAGCCTCGTAAAATTATTTGCTCGATTAGCTATCTGGTGAAAGCGCCCGACTCATAATCGGATATAGGTGGGTTCGATCCCCTCATCGAGCATGGACACTTTCGCAAGTGTCACTCTTGACTTCTCCAAGTCTAACCCTTATAATAACAAGGTAAACAAATTCAAACAAATGTCACTCACTGCTAAATTCAAAAAAGATCTTCAAACTTTGAAGTCTGCTGCTAACGGAGAATCCTATCTTGATGTAAAGAATCCGAAACTTTTCAAGAAAGTCCGTAAGTTCTATGAATCTAATGGTGCAATCTTCTCTGGTGATCCTCTTGATGACTATGATATCTTGATGGAATACATTTATAATGATCTTGAAGCTGAAGGAGTTCTTGCATAATGATTGACGTACTTCCTAAAATTCTTCTTGAAAGAGAGGGATATAGGTTTGTTCAAAAGGGTATTATCGAACTTAATGGTATGCCCGATTATCGTATGCAAAAGAAAGACTTCTACACCAAACGTTGGAATGACATTTATCTTTTTGATAATGGCCTACAATGTTCTACTGCAATGGAGGATATTGAGTATGCGAAATGGTTAGATCCAGATCGTGTTCCATGTTATGTGAGAGACAATGATGAAGACACGGATGGTCTATAACAGCACTGGTCGGTGATGAATTCCCCTTATGTCTAAAACAAGTATCCTGAGATACATTGGCAACTTTCTCCTCTTACTTGGTTATCAAATCATGTTATGGGGAGATTTTAAAAACGGTTTGATTATAAAATTTATCGGGGGTTTACTCGGTATTCCTTTTGCTATCAAACTTAAACTTTGGGATGTGTTATTTTTAATCACATTCTTTGGTATTTCCGAGATATCAAAGTTAACCCAACTTTTCTTAGTTTCATAAAACTAAGTGGTGGAGTCAAAATGACCTCCTATGTCCTCGTCGGATTGGACATTAAATATGCCGACTGGTGTGGATGGGGAAACCCCGCCGAGTTTCTTGTTTTCTCGTAATCAAAACAAGTGGCGAGCCTGAGTTACACGGGAGGGGTATATTACCCCTCTTTTTTTGTAAATGCCATTATAATTACATACCTGGAATACACTAGACTTTCTTCTGCAGTTGGTATTAATGCAGTGTGATATAATCTGGGATCAAAAATAGTTAAAGAATTTTCTGTTCCATCTAAAATTAAAGACCCTTTTTTAGTTCTTACTAAGGTTCCATATTTTTTATTTGGATTTTGCAAATAAAATACACAACTAATTATTTGTTTCTCATGATGAGAGTGATAGTGGTTGTCTGTATATGATTGTGCATCTTCATCGAAATATAATGTATTTTTTATATCTACATCGGTGTAATGACCTACTTTGTTTATCCAACAAGACTCAAATTCTGCAGTAATATTTAAATAATTTTTACTGTAATGATTGACTTCGTTAGCTATTTTGTTGAATAAATTTTTCCAGCATTCTTTTTCTAAAATCTTTTCACTAAAGAAATTTTCTGCCATTATTGGAGGATGTAGTTCCTCTATTTTTCTATGAGTTTTTAAATATAATTCTGCTTCTTGTATGAGAGTTAATCGATCTATCTCTGAAATAGTCTCATAGGATTTGTAGAAATACTTTTCATCAAAATGAAATACTTTGTTCAAGGTATCTTGCAATTTCGCATCATAATTGGTATAATATATAGTATGAGATTATTATTTTTGATCAAAATATGAGTCAATATATCAAGAAGGCACTTGTTCTTGGTGCTGGTGGCTTTATCGGAAGTCATATGGTTCGCAGATTGCGTTCCGAAGGATACTGGGTTCGTGGCGTAGACCTAAAGTATCCAGAGTTTTCTGCACATGAAGCTAACGAATTTATTCGTGGAGATCTTCGTGATGTGGAATTTGTTCGTCGTGTCCTAGAATATAAAGGAGATAGAGGTAACTTTTATAACTCTGTTCCTCATCGTTACATCCAACCTTTTGATGAGATTTATCAGTTTGCTGCTGATATGGGTGGTGCTGGATTTGTTTTCACTGGTGAAAATGATGCAGACATCATGCACAACTCAGTTACTATCAATCTGAACGTTCTTGAGATGCAACGTCAGATGAATGAGAAGGTTGGAAAAAATACTACTAAGATTTTCTATTCTGGATCTGCGTGTATGTATCCAGAACACAATCAACTAGATCCAGATAATCCAGATTGCCGTGAAGAGTCCGCATACCCAGCTAATCCAGACTCCGAGTATGGTTGGGAAAAACTATTCTCGGAACGTCTCTACTTTGCCTATCATCGCAATTATGGTATTCCAGTTCGCGTTACTCGTTACCACAATATTTTCGGACCAGAAGGAACCTGGGAAGGTGGAAGAGAAAAAGCACCTGCAGCAATCTGCCGTAAAGTTGCCTACCTTCCAGAGAAAGGTGGAGCCATCGAGGTGTGGGGAGATGGCCTACAAACTCGTTCCTTCTTGTACATTGATGAATGCATCGAAGCATCCAGGAGATTGATGGATTCCGATTTTATTGGACCTGTGAATATTGGTTCAGAAGAAATGGTTACCATTAATCAACTTGTAGATACTGCTGCTAGGGTTTCGGGTAAGGATGTCCAGAAAATTCACATTGATGGTCCTCTGGGTGTTCGTGGACGTAATTCTAACAACGATGTAATCCGCAAAGAACTTGGTTGGGATTATCAACAAACTCTTGAAGAAGGTATTCGTAAGACATATAATTGGATTTCTGAACAAATTGCTAAAAAGAACAATGAAAATTGAAATTAATAAAGAACATGTAAATGCATTAGATGTCAGTCATCTCAGAGATATGTCTCTGAATCAAAATGACTGGCTACCTGCAGGACAAAGTGAGTATAGATTGTATGCTTACCTCTCTACATTTTTCAATAAAAGTACTATTCTGGACATTGGTACTCGCACTGGTGGGTCCGCTCTTGCACTTTCTTATAATCCAACTAACCAAGTCATTAGTTATGATCTGGTAGAACAAGGTGCAAGTTCAATCGAGAAAGATAACATCACATGGAAAATCATGGACTTCATGGAAGATGAAGAACTTGATTGGAACAACATTCCTATTGTCATGATTGATGTTGATCCTCATGATGGATCCCAAGAACGTGTCATGATGAATTGGCTTCGTGACAAGGGTTGGAAAGGAATTCTAATTCATGATGATATTGGTCCTGGTTGGCCTGATATTCAACTTATGTGGGATGAGATTCCCGAAGAAAAGTTTGATGTTACTGAGATTGCTCACATGAGTGGAACTGGTATTGTCAACTTTGGAAATGCACACGAAATTAGTATCGTCTGATGAAAATTACAGTACTTGGTTCCAGTGGGCAGATCGGCGCCTACTTAACAGAATACCTACGTAGTAAAGGTCACACTGTTCATGAATTTGATGTTGTCAATGGTGAACATCAAGACATGACTGTTATTCCTAATCCAGAACTTCATAGAGTAATTAAGGATACTGATTTTGTATTCTTCCTTGCATTTGATGTTGGTGGATCACGTTATTTAAAGAAGTATCAACATACTTTCCAGTTTATTGACAACAATGGCCGTCTTATGGTCAATGCATTTGGACTTCTGAAAAAGTATAATAAAAAGTTTATCTTTGCATCATCTCAGATGAGTAACATGAGTTATTCACCTTATGGTGTTCTTAAGAATGTCGGTGAACTCTATACCAAGTCATTGAATGGTTTGATTGTAAAGTTTTGGAACGTTTATGGAATTGAAAAAGATCACGAAAAATCCCATGTCATTACGGACTTCATCCGCAAAGGTTTTGAGACTGGTGTTATTGACATGCTTACTGATGGTCAGGAAGAACGAGAGTTTCTATATGCAGAAGACTGCTGCGAAGCACTTGAAACGATCATGGAAAACTATGATGACTTTACTTCTGAAGACAATCTTCATATCACCAGTTTCCACTCTACAAAGGTCGTTGATATTGCGAGCATGATTTGCGGCCAATTTAATTTGATTGGAAAGTATGATGTTAAGATTCAACCCTCTACTGAAAAAGATAGTGTTCAGTTAGATAAAAGAAATAAACCAGACACATACTTAACAAAGTGGTGGATACCCAAGACAACTATTGATCAAGGTATCGCTAAAGTATTCGAGGCAATGAAGAATGAACAAGTTCAAAATTAATCTTCATTGTAACGATTCTCTTCTCCCTTCCACTTCAGATAAAAATACTTCCAAGTATACTGAATGGGTTTATGACAGGTCAGGATCGGTGAGTCTTTATGTAAATCAGAGATCACTCGATGTTCTTCAGGATGTTTCGGATACTCCTAAGTATATTTGGCTTCTCGAATCAAAACAAATTATTCAAGGTGTTTATGATTGGATTCTTGCAAACTATGACTTTGTTGCTTCTAGAGTAGATGGAATTCTTTCTCCAGACAAAGAACTTTGTGAAAAGTATTCTAAGTTTCAGTATGCTTTAACTAATGCAGCTCCATGGATTGAAGAACGACAAATCTATGAGAAGACTAAATTGGTCTCTATGATTTCTTCTAATAAGTCCATGGTTCCTGGCCATCGTAAGAGACTTGAATTTGTCAATAAATTCAAAGATCAAGTAGATCTTTATGGTCGTGGATTTCGTGATCTTCCCAGAAAGGAAGAAGGTATTAAAGACTATATGTTCTCTATCGCAGTGGAGAATGCCGTCTATGATACATACTTTACAGAGAAACTAACAGATTGTTTCGCAACAGGAACAATTCCAGTCTTCTACGGTTGTAGAGGAGTTACAGAGTATTTCAACGAGGATGGTATTATATTCTTGGACGATGACTTTGATGTTTCTACATTGACAGAAGAACTTTATTATTCTAAAATGGATGCGATTAAAGACAACTTTGAACGTGCCAACAATCTGCCAGTGGCAGAAGATTACCTCTACGAAACTTACTGGAAATGAGTACTTATAAAGGCTGGGAAGCAGAAGAACAGATTGCAGTTGATTATCTGGAAACTTGCCGTAGTGCAGTTGCAGATGATGAAGTCTTTGCAAAATTTAAATCAATTCAAGGGTATAAAAATATTTTAGAACATGTAACTCCTCGTCAAGGTGCAGAGTATCTTCAACTTGCTATGGAAATGGCTGGAGATGCTCTACTTGATAATCTTGAAACATTTAAAGAGAATGATGTTATCGGAACTCCTGATAGATTCTCTTATCCAGAAACGGGTAAAATCTCTCCCACTACAATTAGATACATTAAGAATGTATTTGAGATGGCAACTCTCCTTGGAGAGTCTCCCATTAGTCGTGTAGTAGAAGTTGGTGGCGGGTACGGTGGACTATGTAAGACCTTAAGTGTTGTATGTGATTTTGATGAATATATTTTAGTTGATCTTCCAGAGGCAGTTGCAGTTCAACAAAAATATCTTAAAAACTTTCCTGAACTTTATTCAAAGTGCAAGTTTGTGAGTTGTGATAATGTTGAAGAAGTAAAAGATGTAGATCTTTTTATTAGTAACTATGCACTTTCGGAGTGTGATTATGATACTCAGATTAATTATTATGATAAATTAGTTTCAAAGGCTAAGTTTGCTTACATCATTTATAATCTTGTCAACTTTAATGATTTCTACTATAATAAGTTTACTGGAAGGATGAGTGAAACATTTGAGTTCACCACCAGTAAGGATTATGAAAACACAGTAATTCTCGCAAAGGCCAAGGATCAATGAACCGTATCAATGACTATGATGATCTAGAAGATCGGATTGTAAAATGGATCTCTGATTATTGCATTACTCACCCATCTATTAAAAGTCTTGTAGTAGGAATTTCTGGAGGTATTGATTCTTCTGTGGTTTCTACTCTTTGTGCTTTGACTGGTATGCCAACTTATGTTGTTGGTATGCCTATCAATCAACTTGAAAATCAAGAATCTCTTTCTGATGCTCATGGTGAGTGGTTGGCTAATAACTTTAATAATGTGAAGTTTATTAAGACTGATATGAGCCATGTCTATGATTCTTTCTTAGAGACTATTTCATTGGATATTGGCGAACGATTTGCAACCAATAAACTTGCACAAGCCAATACTCGTTCTCGTCTTCGCATGATAACCCTTTATCAGGTGGCATCTTCGGTCAATGGTATTGTTGTAGGTACTGGTAATAAAGTTGAAGATTATGGTGTAGGATTTTACACTAAATATGGTGACGGTGGAATTGACATTGCACCTATTGCTGATCTTTACAAAACTGAAGTCTGGAGACTTGGTGAACACCTTGGAGTAGACGAAAGAATTATTTCTGCACCTCCCACAGATGGTTTGTGGGATGATGGTAGAACTGATGAAGATCAGATTGGAACTTCATATGCAATGCTTGAGTGGGTAATGGAACGGGGTCTTCAGGAGGATCCAATGTTCTTAACAGAAGAACAGACCAATGCCATCAATGTGTTTCAGAAGTTTCATATGCAAAACAAACATAAGATGGTTGAAATTCCGACATTTAAGCTATGAAGATTGGACTTATTGGCGCAGGAAGACTTGGTATCTGCCTTGCACTCCTTATGGAAAATGCAGGATATGATGTCCTAGTCTCTGACATTCGTGAGGATTATGTAGAAAACCTCAATAAAAAAATCATTTCCAGTACAGAACCCTTTGTACAGGAACATCTTAGACAAGCTAAGTATCTTGAAGCAACCACTGATAATAAAAGAGTTATTCGAGAGTGTGAGCTCATTTTTACTTTGGTTGCAACTCCATCTTTGACGGATGGATCTTATGATGTAAGTTCTGTATGGGATGTTATTCGAGACTTCCAAGAGACTCCTGATGTAGAAGGAAAAACCCTCGTCGTTGGATGTACAACAAATCCGGGTGATTGTGCAAGATTCCAAGAACAACTTAAGTCTTACGGTGTAAATGTTGTTTACAACCCAGAATTTATTGCACAGGGATCTATCATCAGAGACTTGACTCATGCAGACATGGTTCTGCTTGGTGGAGATAATGCAGAGGTCTTAGAAATCCTTTCTGAGATTTATAAGAAAATTCAAGTCACAAAACCGGTCATTTCTGTAATGTCTTCCACATCTGCAGAGATAGTTAAGATTGCGATTAACTGTTATATGACAACCAAGATTAGTTTCGCAAACATGATTGGTCAGGTACTTATTCTTTCTGGACTTGAAAATGAGATTGAAACTGTTCTCTCATCTATTG
>Ga0315903_10000214_pt1 | contig 86326 bp, 83 predicted proteins | sample LakEriMetagenome_7_FD_203524 | JGI IMG/M metagenome (GOLD analysis project Ga0315903, IMG submission 203524) | Freshwater fungal communities from buoy surface, Lake Erie, Ohio, United States - Buoy 2 MA119 | ecosystem: Environmental > Aquatic > Freshwater > Lake | place: USA: Lake Erie, Ohio... | reverse complement strand
TAGGGTCGCTTGCCGTGAAGACCAGGGAGATGACAAGTCCTCAGCGCATCCTCGAGCGGGCCATCGAGGTGCTGGAGGAGCAGGGCGAGGCCGGCATCCGCACGCATCAGATCGCCGAGGACTGCGGTGTGACCGCCCCCATCCTGTACCGGGCCTTCGGCGATCGGGAGGGCCTCATCGTGGCGGCGAATGCCGAGCGGTACCGGCGGAACCGCGACCACCTGGGGGAGAGTTTCCGCGAGGCCGTGCGGGCATGCACCACGCGGGAGGAGTTCCGGGGAATCGTCGAAAGGGTCCTTGAGTTCATGATCTCGCCCGACAGGGCTCCGGCACGTCGCTTCCGAGCCGCGGTGCTCGGCGGCGCGGTGACCCGCCCCGACCTCGCCGCCGAGGTCACTCGCGCCGATGCGCGCGTGGTGGCCGCATATGCGGAGAGCCTCGAGTACGCGCGAGAGCAGGGATGGGTGGACTATCGGGGCGACTTCATGGTCCTCATCTACTGGTGGATCGGGGCCATCGACGGTCGCGTGCACCTGGAGATCGTGAAGATGGATCTCGATGTCTCCCAGTGGGACGAACTGCTCGTCGCGTCCATCATGGGTGCCCTGTTCGGGGACCCCGGACGCTGAGCGCAACGGGTGATTCCGTCACCGACGAGCATGGTCGGCCGGAACCGCACCCCGCGGCCGATGAACCGACGACGCTGCTCGGATTCCTCGGATACCAGCGGGCCACGCTCGACTGGAAGTGCCGCGGGGTGGACGCGGACGGCATGAGATCGCGCATCGCGGCCTCGTCGATGACGCTCGCCGGCCTGCTCAAGCACATGGCCTGGGTGGAGGACCACTGGTTCTCCCACTGGCTGCACGGCCACGAACGCGCCGAACCGTGGTGCGATGTCGACTGGAGCATGGATCGGGACTGGGAGTGGACGTCGGCGGTGGCCGACGACCCGGAGGACGTCCGTGCGCTGTGGCGGGCCTCGGTGGCACGGTCGGAGTCCCTGACCGCCCGGGCACTCGTCGACGGCGGTCTCGACGGTAGGTCGGTGCGCCGATGGGACAACGGTGAGGCCCCGAGCCTTCGCTGGATCCTCGTTCACATGATCGAGGAGTACGCCCGCCACAACGGGCATGCCGACCTGCTGCGCGAGGCCGTCGACGGCGAGACGGGCGAATGAGCACTCTGGCGGGACGCGCGGGGACGGCACTTCTCGTCGTCGACGTGCAGGTCGACGTGGTGGCCGGCGCCCACGACCGCGACGGCGTCGTGGCCCGCATCGCCTCACTCGTGGATCGGGCGCGACGCGAGGGATGCCCGGTGGTGTGGGTGCGCCACAGCGACGAGGAACTCGTCACGGGCTCCGAAGGGTGGAACATCGTCGACGGCCTCACTCCCACGCCGGAAGAACCGGTGGTCGACAAGCGATTCGGCGACGCCTTCGAAGAGACGGATCTCGGGAACGTCCTCGACGGACTCGGCGCATCACGCCTCGTCGTCTGCGGCGCACAGACCGAGTGGTGCATCCGGTCCACCCTGCACGGCGCGGTGGCCCGCGGCTACGACGCGGTGCTCGTCTCGGATGCCCACACCACTGCGGATGCGACCCACGAGGGTGTGGATCTCCCGGCGGCGGCGGTCATTGCCCTCACCAACAGGTACTGGGGGTGGCACTCCGTGCCCGGCCGATCCACCGGCGCCGAACCCGCCGCAGCCGTGGCGTTGACGGACTAGGTGCGACTCCGGGGCGCGGCGGGTCGCGTCTCGACGCCGAAATGGTCGACGAGGTACTGGGCGACGACCACCACCGCGATGCCGGCGAACGATGCGGCGTCCGACCTCCACGGTGCGGCCACCGCGTAGGTGGCCGATCCGACGACGGCGAGCAGAGCATGGGGTGTGCTGGCGAGCAGGACCCGCGGGACCTGTCCCTGGAGTACCGACACGAGCATCCCGCCTCCCACCGCACTCAGGGTGCCGATGAGGACGGTGTTCAGGGGCGGCAGACCGGCCTCGCGGGCATAGGCGACGCCGACGACGGCGAACAGGCCGAGTCCGACGGCCTCACCGAGACGCGTGAGGGGTGCGATGCGGTGCATCCACCGGTGCGTTGCTGCCACCACGACCACCGCCGCCGCAACGGCGGCGACGTACCACGGCTCGCGCAGCGACTCCGCCGGCAGGTTGCCGAGCAGCAGGTCGCGGATGAACCCGCCCCCGAGTCCCATGAGCAGGGCGAAGACCGCCACCCCCACGATGTCCCAGCGTCGGGTGTCGTCGGCGTAGCCACGCAGGGCGCCGAGCACGGCGTTGACGAACACGGTGGCGAGGCCGAGCCACAGGGGAGTGCTCGCGGCCAGGTCGGGAACGTCGACGGCGAGCACGTCAGAAGGGTAGTGCACGTCACGTGCGGGTGAACGCGGAAGGACCCCGATGGATCGCTCCACCGGGGTCCTTCAACGTGCGATGCGGCGCGGGGCCGCACTCGTCAGATGTCGAGCGAGAACAGGTTGAGCAGTCCAGCCTTGATGGCCGGACCGAACAGGGCTGCCTTCTCGTCGTTCACCACGGTGGAGGCGACGGCGAACATGAAGAGCGCACCGCCGGCCATCGAGATGTTCTTGAAGAAGCTGATGGTCTCGGTCTGCTTGGCGTCGCCCTCGGCCTTCCAGAAGTCGTGCATCTTCACGGCCATGGCGAGGAGGACCACCGCTGCCACGAGGGCCCCGACGTCGGCCCACAGACCGAGGATGATCGAGAGGCCACCGAGGAGCAGGGCCAGGCCCGACACGGCGACGGCCGGCTTGGCCGCCGGGACCTTCTTGTAGGTGGCGTAGCCGGCCATGGCGTCGAGGTGACGGAAGTGGTTGAGGCCGCCACTGACGAGCATGATCGCAAACAGGATGCGACCGGCGAGAAGGACGATGTCCATGGAATGTCTCCTTGTGTTGGCCGGACCGGGATGGTCCGGGTTGGCGGGGAGACCCTAGAAGAAGATGGTTGCGCTGTCAACTATTGCGAGGCGGTCGGGTTATGCTCCCTGCCATGGCGACGAAGTGGCTCGATCCGGCCGAGATGGCCGCGTGGCGTTCATTCATCGAGACCTCCGGCGACCTGCTCAAGGCCATAGAACGGGACTTGGCGCCGTCCGGGCTCGATCTGGGCGACTACCAATTGCTGGCGATGCTGTCGGAGGCCCCCGACCAGAGGCTCCGCCTGTGCGACCTGGCCGACACGTTGCGGGTCACGCGCAGCGGCCTGACCCGGCGCATGGACGGGGTGCTCTCGAAGAAGCTCGTCGCCCGGGTTCCCTCCACCACCGACCGCCGGGTGGCCCACGCCCGTCTCACGGCGAAGGGGTCCGAGGTGCTGCGCACCGTCGCTCCGCACCACCTCGAGAGCGTGCGTCGCCTCATGATCGACCGCCTCACGACGTCCGAGATCCGCGCCATCGCCAGCGCGTTCGGCAAGATCGCCGACGGGCTGGCCGAGGAGGAGTGACCGCCCCGGTCAGCCCTTGACGCGCGCCGCGATGGCGCGCAGGCCGTCCACCAGGGCCGTGCGCTCGGCATCGTCGAGCACCGAGAACGCCGGGGCGACGATCGAATCAGTGATCTCCTCGGCGCGGGCCAGGCGGGCCTCCTCGTCGGGTCCGGTCGTCGGCGCATCGTCGGGACCCCAGCCGAACATCGCGACCATGTCGGGCCGCTTCAGGTGGTGCGCGGTCTTCGAATCGATGCCGGCCGCGCGCAGTGCGGCGAGATGCGCGCTGCCGCGGAACTCGCGCAGGACCGCGATGAGCTGCATGGCCCGACCTGACGGGTCGGTCGCCAGATCGAGCGAGGAGATGCCGGCGTAGAGCGCCAGCGAGTCGGGGTCGGCGGCCGTGTTCACCTTCTCGGCCGCGGCGACGAAGGCGGCGAGATCGAGACCCTCGAGCTTGGCCCGCCCGAAGGCGGCGCAGCATTCGAGATGCGCCTCGGCGGCGCGCCGCGGGGCCACCTTGTCGCGGGCGCCGTTCCAGACACCGGCGATCACAGCGGGGTTGAAGTACCCGAACGCCGAAGAAACGAGGGCCGGCTCGCAGTCACCGAGCGAACCGCCGCGACCGAGGATGTAGAACTCCATGCCGTTGAGTCCGAGGTCCTTGCCGACCTGACCGGTCTCGGGGACGAAGTAGAAGGCGGCGCCGAGGTCGTTGATGAGGGGCGCGGCGACGGAGAGAAGTTCCTTGGTGTCCATGGCGCGACAGTAACCCCGCACCGGGCCAGGGTCGTCATCGGGGACCAGGGGCGATTCAGCCCCCGACGGCGGTGAGATCGGGCCCCACGATGATGTCGCCGGGGAAGTGGGCCGCCGCGAGGGCGCGCCACTCGTCCTCCTGGCCGGGCTGGAGGGGCGGGACGAAGTGGGTGAGCACGAGGGTCTTCACACCCGCGCGCGCCGCCGTCATGGCGGCCTGCTCGACGGTCGAGTGGTAGTCGAGGATGTCGAGGAATCGCTGGCTCGTGGGGATGAGGGATGCGATGGTGCGCACGAGGTCCTCGCGGATCACGGTCTGGACGTAGTAATCGGCGTCCCTGCACAATTCATCGAGTTCGGCGCAGGGGATACCGTCGCCGGCGAGGGCGGCGACTGCACCGTCGTGCTCGAGACGGAAGCCGACCGAGGGCTCGACCGGGCGGTGGTCGGTGCGATGGACCGACACGGTCACGTCGCCGACAACGAAAGAGTCTCCGGGTGACACCTCGATGACGTTGACGGACATCGGGCCGCCAGCGCGCAGGTCGTCGTGGTGGGCGGTGCGGTAGCCGATGTCGGCGCCGAGCATCGCCATCATCCCTGCCACCATCTCGGCGGTGCCGGGCGGTCCCCACACGGGCAGGGGAGTGGCGGCGGGCGAAGCCACCCACCTCGTGGTGACGACGTCGTTGAGCCCGCAGATGTGATCCGAGTGGAGATGGGTGAGCAGCACCCCGGTCACGGCGGGCGGCGGGCACATGGCGCCGGTGAGGCGCATGACCACGGCGCGTCCGGCGTCGACGAGGATGTTGGCGTCCCCGGCCTGCACGAGGGTGGAAGGTCCGGCACAGACGGCACTGGGGAGGGGACTGCCCGTGCCGAGGAGAGTGATGCGCATGGGGCGAACCTAACCCACGCGCGGCTTCGCGCGAGAAGTCAGAAGGTGCGACTGCGCACGACGACGACGGTCGTGCCCAGGGTGCCCCGTCGCGAGCTATTCACGGTGACGTTGGCGAAGAGCCATCTCGCGTCGCCATCGGCGAGGCGGACGCACCCATGGGAGGACGGCCGCACGCCGAGCGGGGTGAAGTGGGGACGACGATTGCCTTTCTTGTCCACCGTGTAGGGGATGCCGTGGAAACCGATGTTGTCTCCGCCGGCTCCCTTGGTGAACCGGGTCATCCAGTCCATCTTCTCCGAGGGACGCGCGTTGTAGAAGGTGCGCTGGCGCTTGGCGAAGACCCGGAACGTTCCCACGGGTGTCGAGTTGGCGAGTCCGGTGGAGGCGTTCATCACTGCCACGAGGCGGCTCCGTCCCCGCACGGTGGTGTAGGCGTACACCTTCTGCTCGCGCAGGACGACGACGATCTTGGTGATGGCCACTCTGGCGGGTCGCCGCGGCGGCGCGATCACGGGAGGCCTGGTGGTCGGCGGGGGTGCCACACTGGTCGTGGTCGTCACCCCGGTGTCGGGGCCATCGGTGGCGACGGCGGGCAGGGACGGCACGAGGAAGGCGCCGGACAGTGCGACGACCGAACACAGGGCAGCGACGCGCACGACGCGAGGCAATCGGGTCGTTGTCACGGCGGAGACGCTAGTTCTGCCCGGTGGACGGAAACAGGACCGTCAGGCGGGCGCGGCCTCGAGCGCCTCGAGAAGGGTGTTCCAGGCGAGAACGGCGCACTTGATGCGCACGGGGAACTTCACCACTCCCTGCAGCGCCTCCAGGTCACCGAGCGGCGCGATCTGGGCGGCGTCGTCGAGAGGCTCCTCGTCGATGGACATCATGTGCTTGAAGCGCGACACGAGCGCGCGCACCTCGGCGACCGGCCTTCCCTTCACCGCGGCACTCATCATCGACGCCGAGCTCTGGGAGATCGAGCATCCCTGCCCCGCGATGCGCACGTCGGCGACGCGACCGTCCTCGACGAGCAGGTACACCTCGATCTCGTCGCCGCACAGGGGGTTGTGGCCCGTGGCCGAGACGGCGGGCGCCTCGAGCGAGCCCCTGTTGCGGGGGTTCTTGTAGTGGTCGAGAATGATCTCGCGGTAGAGGTCTTCGAGTCCGGGCACGGTCGTCTCCTTGGTCGTTCTCAGGGGGCGAAGAAGTCGCCCGTGTGTTCGAGGGCGTCGCACAACGCGTCGACCTCGTCCTCGGTGTTGTACAGGTAGAAGCTGGCCCGCACGGTGGCATTGGCTCCGAGGATGCGCATGAGGGGCTTGGCGCAATGGTGGCCGGCGCGGACGCACACGTTCCACTGGTCGAGCACCTGGCTCACGTCGTGGGGATGGACGTCCCGGAAGGAGAAGCTGATGGTGGCCCCGCGCACACCGGGATCCTTGTTGCCGTGGACCACGAGGTCGTCCCCGAAACGGGTCGCGAAGGTGTCGAGGGCGTAGCGGAGGATCCCTACTTCGTGTGCCCGCACGTTCTCCATGCCGAGGCAGGACAGGTAGTCGACGGCGGCGCCGAGACCGACCGCCTCGACGACGGGTTGGGTTCCGGCCTCGAACTTGGCCGGCAGCTCGGCGCACTCGAAGCCGTCGATGCGCACATCGGAGATCATGTTTCCCCCGCCGAGGAACGGGGGCATCTCATCGAGGAGGTTCTCCCGGCCCCACAGCATCCCGAGGCCCGTGGGTCCGGTCATTTTGTGGCTGGAGAAGGCGACGAAGTCGGCGTCCCACGCCTGCACGTCGGTGGGGCAGTGCGGCACGTACTGGCACGCGTCCACGACCGCGGCCGCGCCGTGACGATGGGCCGCCGCGCACAGGTCGGCCACGGGATTGATGGTGCCGAGCACGTTCGACATGGCCGTGAACGAGAAGACCTTCGCCCCCTCGAGCAACCGGTCGATGTCGGAAAGATCGAGGAGCCCGTCACCCGTCAGGGGCACCCAGCGAATCTCGATGCCGCGCTCGGCGGCGAGCATCTGCCACGGGACGATGTTGGCGTGGTGCTCCATGTGGGTGAGCACGACGACGTCGCCCCGGGAAAGCGTCGATCCCCACGACCTGGCCACGAGGTTCAGCGACTCCGTGGCGTTCTTGGTGAAGACGACTTCGTGGGCGTGGGGAGCGTTGATGAAGCGGGCCATGGCCGCGCGAGCCCCCTCGAAGGCGTCGGTGGCCTCGGCCGCGAGCCGGTAGGCACTGCGGTTCGTCGGGGCGTAGCTATCGCGAAGGAACCGGTCCATGGCGTCGATGACCTGCACCGACTTCTGCGAGGTGTTCGCCGAGTCGAGGTACACGAGCGGCCGGTCGTCGATGCGCCGTGCGAGGACGGGGAAGTCGCGTCGCAGGACGCCGGCATCGAGGGTCATGTCAGACCTTGTACGCCTCGTAGCCGTGCTTCTCGAGTTCGGCCGCCACCTCCATGCCGCCGGAGCGCACGATGCGGCCCTCCACCATGATGTGCACGTGGTCGGGCTGGAGCTCGTCGAGCAGGCGCTGGTAGTGCGTGATGAGGAGGATTCCCAGTTGGGGACGGTCGACCCGCACCTCGCGGATGCCCTTTGCCACGATGCGCAGAGCGTCGATGTCGAGACCCGAGTCGGTCTCATCGAGCACGGCGAACTCGGGCTCGAGGAGCGCCATTTGCATGATCTCGTTGCGCTTCTTCTCGCCGCCGGAGAACCCCTCGTTGAGGTAGCGGTCCACGAACGACGAATCCATTCCGAGGCGCTTCATCCAATCCATGGCGGAGAGGCGCAGTTCGAGCACCGAGAGGTCGATGCCCTTGCGCGCCGAAAGTGCCTGGCGGAGGAATTGGATGACCGACACACCCGCGATCTCCTGGGGGTACTGGAAGGCGAGGAAGATGCCGGCCCGGGCGCGCTCGTCGGTGGGCCAGTCGGTGATGTCCTCGCCGCGGAACAGCATCCGCCCCTCGGTGACCTCGTACTCGGGGGAGGCGAGGAGGGTGCTGGCGAGGGTCGATTTTCCGCAGCCGTTCGGACCCATGATCGCGTGCACCTCGCCGGGCGCGATGGCGAGATCGACGCCACGGAGGATCTCGTCGGACGCCTCGTCATCGTCGGCGACGGGCCGGGCATGGAGGTTTTCGATGCGGAACAGGTCGCTCACGGGGTTCAGTGTAGGGCGACGAGCCGATTAGTCCTATCCCCGTAGTGCTAATTGGCGGCCAGCCCGGTCGGCGGAGACCGGCTCAGCCGACCGTGACGAGGTCGCGCCAGATTCCCCGATACGACCCGTGTTCGACGGTGTCGTCGACGTAACCGTGCGCGCGCAGCATGAGGTGGTATCGCGGCAGGTTGCGGAAGGGGATGCCCGCATCGACGTGGTGGGCCAGGTGGAAGCCGATGTTGTAAGGCACGAGGTAGAAACGCGCGAGGCGGTGCTGAGCGATGGAGTGGGTGGTGACGCGTCGGTCCCGGTCGGCGCGCATCCCGCCGTGCTCGGCGATGGAGCGCAGCCGATTGATGACCCGCCACAGGGTGAAGTACGGCACCACCCAGAGGAACAACCACAACTCCGGTCGGCCCGCGGCGGTGAATGCGCCGACCACGCACACCTGCACGAGGATCATCTTCCAGAGGGTGCGACGCACGCGGGCATCGGGGGAACGGAAGCCGCGCACCTGGGCGAGGAACAGCCGCGCACCGGTGCGTCCGGTGAGGTCGCGCATCAACTTGCGCCGCAGACTCACCGGCGCGATCGGATAATGGGCATAGAGCGGGATGTCGGGCTCCTCGGGGCCGAACTCTTCCCGGTGGTGGGCCATGTGCACGCGCCGGTACGCGGGTGTACTGGTGACGACCGGGTAGCCGAGGAGCCAGTCGCCGACCAGGTCGTTCGCCCTGCGGTTCGGGAAGAGCAGACGGTGCGCCGCTTCATGCATCAGAGAGAGGAACTGGGCGTGGGTGCGACCCATGAGAAGAAAGGTGACCGACCACGAGACGGGATGACCGATGCGCACCGCGGCGGCGATGATGAGGACGGTTTGGCCGTAGAGCCAGATCACCGACCACGTGTTGCGCCACGTCGGTATGCGGCGCAGGTCCGCGCGCACCGCGGGGAGGGGTCGGCCGTCGACGGCGATCTCGGTGTTGTCGGCCACCGTCGGCAACAGTGCCGGATCCGGGGACATGCCGCCGAGGGCCGCGAAGGGTCGGTCACCAGCCACGGTCCACCCATTCCCCGAGATGTGGCTTCTCAGCGGACAGGACGGTGTCGAGACCGTGGCCGGGCAGCACGACCGTGTCGTCGGGGAAGGTGAAGAGGCGGGACTCGATCGAACGGATGATCGCGGTGAAGTCGCCGCCCTCGAATTTCGTTGCGCCGGGGCCACCGGGAAAGAGGGTGTCTCCGGTGAACAACAACGGCGTGCCGTGCACCGAGAAGGAAACCGACCCCGGCGTGTGCCCCGGCGTGTGGATGGCTTCGAGACGCAGGCGTCCGACCTCGATCACCTCGCCGTCCTCGATGAGCACGTCGTATCCCATGTCCCCGAGCATCGGCGCGTCGGCCAGGGTCACCGCCACCTCGTATCCGGCCTCGCGCATCGCGGGAATCGCCTGGATGTGGTCGTGATGACCGTGGGTCTCGAGCACCCGGCGCACCCCGAGAGCGGTGCTCAGTTCCAGGAGCTTCTCGTGCTCGTTGGCCGCGTCGATGAGCACGGATTCGCCCGTGTGGCGGCACCGCACGACGAAGACGTTGTTGTCGAAGGGGCCCACGACGAGACGGTGCACGTCGACGTTCCCGTCCTGCCAGTGGAGCGTGGCGACCATGGCTCCAAGGTTGCCACAGTCGGGACGGGAGCTCATCCCGAGACGACGTCGAGACCGAGCGCCAGAGCGACGGGGATCTGTGCCGAATCGAAGGTGACGAAGCGGACCGGCGCGGGGAGTCGTGCGGCGGCGGCGAGGTGCACCGCGAGGGGGAAGGCCACGGGCTGATCGGCACAGAGCGACGCCGCCTCGTCGAGGACTGCGGTGTCGAGGGGCACGACATGGAGATGGTCCCACAGGCGCCGGATCCCGTCCTCGATGTCCCGGGCCAGCACGGCGTCCCCCGCGAGTCGCGTGCCGCCCACGATGGCCTCCCCCAGTGCCGAGGCGGCAGCCACCCAAACGGAATCGGTCTCGAGGGCGTCGAGCACGATGCGACGACCCGGCCCCTCCACGTGGAGGGCGAGGAGTGCGGAGGAGTCGAGCGCCACCGTCATCCGCGGGCCTCCCGCATGATGCGGTCGAGGCGGGACCCCTGACGCACCGGTGCGGCAGTGGGTGGAATCCACCCGTCACGACGGCGCGGCGCCACGACACGTCCGCGGGCGATGAGGTCGGCGATGGTGGTGTCGGTCACGTCCGGAGTAAGGGGGGCCATCTGGGCCACGGGCTGACCGTCCACCGTGATGAGGACCCGTTCGCCGGCCTGGGCGCGCCTCACCCATGCCGCCAGCGATCCGCGCATCTCCCGAATTCCCACCGTGGCCACGATGGCACCCTATCTTTTGTGTACACCCGTGGACACACGCGGATTTGCGCGTCATGCCCGCGCGAGGGCAGGCTGACTCCATGAATTTTGCCTTCAGTGAAGAACAGGAAGAACTCCGCAAGATGGTCCGCTCGTTCCTCGAGTCGAAGTCGGCCGAGACGGCGGTGCGCGAGCAGATGGAGACCGTGAACGGGTTCGATCCCGCAGTGTGGTCGCAGATGGCGGGCGAGATGGCCCTGCAGGGACTCGCGATTCCCGAGGCCTACGGCGGTCAGGGATTCTCCTTCATCGAGCTCGGCGTGGTGCTCGAGGAGATGGGTCGCGCACTGCTGTGCGCTCCCTACTTCTCCAGTGTCGTGCTCGCCGCCGGCGCACTGCTCGAGTCCGGCGACGAGGACGCCAAGAAGACGCACCTCCCCGGCATCGCCAGCGGCGAGACCATCGCCACCCTCGCCACCACCGAACCCTCCGGGCGCTGGGACGAGGCCGGCATCACCATGGAGGCCAAGGGCAAGGGCAAGGACTGGAAGCTGAGCGGCACCAAGAGCTTCGTGCTCGACGGTCACACGGCGAGCCTCATCCTCGTCGCCGCGCGCACCGGCAAGGGCGTGAGCCTCTTCGCCGTCGACGGAGGTGCCTCGGGTCTCACCCGCACCGCTCTGTCCACCATGGACCAGACCCGCAAGCAGGCCAAGCTCGAGTTCTCCGACGTGGCCGCGACGCTCATCGGCAACGAGGGTGACGGCGGCCGGATCCTCGCTTCGGTGAACGACCTGGCCGCGGTGGCGCTCGCCGCCGAGCAGGTGGGTGGAGCCCAGAAGGTGCTCGAGATGGCCGTGCAGTACGCCAAGGACCGCATCCAGTTCGGTCGCCCGATCGGCTCGTTCCAGGCCATCAAGCACAAGTGCGCCGACATGCTGCTCGAGGTCGAGTCCGCCAAGTCGGCCGCCTACTACGGCATGTGGTGCGCCGCCGAGAAGAGCGACGAGCTTCCCTCGGTCGCGTCGCTGGCCAAGGCGTACTGCAGCGAGGCCTATTTCCACGCCGCGGCGGAGAACATCCAGATCCACGGTGGCATCGGCTTCACCTGGGAGCACCCGGCACACCTCTATTTCAAGAGGGCCAAGTCGAGCGAGCTCCTCTTCGGCGATCCGACCTACCACCGCGAACAGCTGGCCCAGCGCATCGGCATCTGAGCCCGCGCCCGCTACGAGCGGGACCGCATCGATCGAGCCCGGGCCCCGTGCCCGGGCTCGAGTGCGTCCGGGACGCCGCACGGTTCCGTGACGCGACTGAACCGTAGGCTGATTCCGTGGAGCCCGTCACCGTCGTCTTCGTGGTGCTCACCACCGCCGTCGTGTTCGTGACGGCCGCCGTCACGGTGGGTCGTGAAGCCCGGCGTCTCGACGCCGTCGCACCTCGGGTCGTGTACCGCATCGACGAGGCGGTGGTGTTCGTGGGTGACAGTCTCCCCGTCGACACCCAGGCCCGGGTGACCTTCGACGAGGTGGAGGCGATGCTGCGCGAACACCTCAACTGGCTGGGGGAGCGGGGACTTCAGGCACCCGACACCGTGGATCGTCGCCAGGACATCGTCGACGAGGTGGTCGTGGACATGGACGCACTCACGGCGCACCTGCTGGCCCGTGCCGCGGAACGCGGCGTGGACATCCTCGACGACGTCGACGTCGTGCGCGTCGTCGAGGCGCACCTCGCCTACCTCGGCGCCATCGGCGCCGTGGGCCCGCCAGCCGACTAGATCATCATGTTGAACGCCGCGAGCACCCTCTGGGCGTGGGCGGCGTCACCGGTGACGGTGACCGCGGCGCCCAGTTCGTCGATGCCGGCACGGCCCGTGGCCAACTGCAGGAAGACGTCGGAGTCCATCGACATCGTGGCCATGGGCTCACCGGGGGCCGACTCGACGACGGCGGCCCGACCTTCGGTAACGAGGCAGTCGATGGTGCGCTCGACGCCCCCGGTCACCGCGATGCGCACCCAGCGTCCCTCGGGCGTGGCGGCCCTCTTGCCCACGACGATGGGAACGGTGCGGACGAGCCGGTCGATGGTGTGCTCGGCCGCCGGTCCGCCGCGGTGGCCAGGCATGCCGAGCGCGCGGCGCATGTCCTGTTCGTGGGTCCAGCAATCCAGCACGCGGATGTGGAGGAAGTCGGCCACCGTGCCCGGCCCGGTGGGGGTGAAGCTCTCGCGGGCGAAGTAGGCCTCGTCGGCCGTGCGCAGTTGCTCCATGCGCATGCGGGCGACTTCGCGGAACTCGGCGAACACCGCCGCGCCCGTCAGCGACCGGCGCGCGTCGACCTGGTGCTCGTTCATTTCGCCGATGGGGTTCCGCGCCACGGAGAGGTCGGCGGCCCGATGCTCGGTGTCGGGCAGGCCCGCGAGGACGCGCTCGGTGCCGATGATGTGGGAGAGGTTGTCCTGCACGGTCCAGCCGGGCAACTGTGTCGGTGTCTTCCACTGCTGTTCGGTGAGTTCCGCTCCCAGGCTGTCGAGGGCGTCGAAGCACTCGGCGAGCTTGTCGAGGGTGTCGGTGGGGATCATCGTGGCCTCCCGGTTCGGTGCGTCCCGGTCAGGGAGCGGGGTTCATGACGGTGCGCCACTGGCGCCCCTCGAGGTACGGGGTGAAGATCGTGCCGATCATGGCCATGTCACCCGGGGTCTTCGGGGTTTTGAGCTCGAACAGTCCCGCGGTGCGCGAGTACGCCACCGTGAGGTCCCACAAGGCGAGCGCTGCGTCGCCGGTCGGTGCTGGCAGAACAACGGGGCCGAACACAGCCCGGCCGTCCGGGATGACGATGAGCGGCACGCCGAAAGCGGCAAAACCCTCGACGGCGTCCTCGTGGTCGCGGCGCACGTCGTCGTGGGTGGTCGGATCGGCGAGCGCCTCGTCCCACGCCTCGACCGGGAGATCGGCTCCAGCGAGAAGTTCGAGTGCCACCTCGCGGTCGTAGAAGCGGCGCCCCTCCACGTGCAGGGCGTTGCCACAGGCCTCGTAGAAGGCACCGCACCAGTCGTTGTCCCGTCGACGCAGCCAAGCGGCCACGCGCATCGGCGTCCAGCCGTAGGCGAGGTCGCGCTCCCACGGGTGTTTCTTGCCCTCCTCGCGGTTGATCTCCTCGAGGCTGAAGAACCGCCACCGCACGGTGAAGCCGAGAGTGTCCCGCACCTCACGGATCCAGCGCGACGTCTGGTACGCGTAGGGGCACATGGGGTCGAACCAGAAGTCGACGGAATCGGGCACGACGCGGTCCATGCCGGCAACCTAGTGGCGCTGGCTAGGGTTGTCGTCATGGAGCGTCCCGTGAAGTTCGAGCACACCCGGTTCCTCGGAGACAAGCGCACGCAGCTCGTCTACGACATCGACTCCTGGGAGGACCCGGCCGTCATCGACGACATCGTCGAGCAGGGGGTGGGCATCTGTTTCGGGCCCGACACCCTCGCCGAGGCGCGCAATCGCGGATACACGCTGGCCACCCCCGGCATGTCCCGGCGCCACCGCACACCCCGCGCCTGACCGGGGCGCACGGGGCTCGCCATGAACGGGACCTTTCCCTCGGGCGGTCTCAGCCTCGCCCGGCATCTCGCCCTCCCGCCGGTCCGCGACGGATCGACGCCCGGTGTCGTGATGTGCCACGGGTTCCCCATCGGACCCCTTGATGCCCGCCAGTCGGCGGTGACCTTCCCCCAGTTGATGGATCGCGTCGCCGCGGACCTGGGGTGGGCCGCCCTCACCTTCACGTTCCGCGGATGCGGGACGAGCGAGGGTGATTTCTCCATGCAGGGGTGGATGGACGATCTCGCCGCCGCCATCGACCATCTGGTGGAGGAGGTGTCTCCTTCCGGGGTCTGGCTGGTGGGGACGAACACCGGTGCGTCGCTGTCGATCTGCACGGCGGCCGACGACCCTCGCATCCGCGGAGTGGCACTCCTCGGGTCGCGCGCCGACTTCGACGACTGGGCCGGACAACCGCGTCGGTTCCTCGAGCACGCCCGCGAGATCGGTGCGATCCGGACCCCGGGATTCCCCCCGTCGTTCGACGAATGGGGCAGGGAGTTGCGCCGCTTCCGTCCGGTGGATGCCGCACGTCGATTCGCGCCGCGGCCATTGCTCGTCATGCACGGCGAGGATGACGAGAGCGTTCCCGTCGCCGATTCCCGACTGCTCGCCGAGGCCCACGGCTCGGCCGAACTGCGCGTCATCACGGGGGCCGGGCACAGACTTCGCCACGATCCGCGCGCGGTGGCGGTTCTGCTCGGGTGGCTGGACCGTCAGCGAGCACTCGCGACGTGACGGTCAGGTGCGCGAGGAGTGCCAGCGCCAGGCCGACGAGAGAATGTCGTCGAGGAATCGCTGCGGCGTCCAGTCGAGCACCCGACCGATGCGCGAGGTGTCGGCCACGCTCACCGGGGGATCCCCGGGGCGGGGAGCGACGACGCGTCGGGGCACCGGTCGCCCCGTGACGCGTTCCGTGGCGGCGAGGATCTCGAGCACGCTGGTGCCGGTCCCCGTGCCGACGTTGAGAATCTCGGACGCACCCCCTGCGGCGAGGTGATCGAGGGCTGCCACGTGCGCTGCGGCCAGGTCCTCCACGTGGATGTAGTCGCGCACGCAGGTGCCGTCGGGTGTGGGATGTGCGCCGCCGAAGACCGCGAGCTCGGGCGAGAGACCGGCCGCCACCTTCATGACGACGGGCACGAGGTTTGACGACACGTCCCAGTCCTCGCCCAGTGACGCGTCGTCGGCGGCGCCGGCGGCGTTGAAGTAGCGCAGGGACACGTGGCGGAGGCCCCCGCGATCCGACATCCAGCCGAGCGCCCGCTCGACGAGGTTCTTGGTCTCGGCGTAGACGCTCTCGCAGCGCACCGGGTCGTCCTCCCGCACGGGGACGCGCTCCGGTGTCCCGTACACCGACGCTGTCGAGGAGAAGACGAACCTGTCGATGCCCGCCTCGGCAAGGGCCTCGAGAAGCAGCAGCGATCCCGCGGTGTTGTTGGCGAAGTACCGCGCCGGCTCGGCCATGGATTCGGCGACGGCCTTGTACGCCGCGAAGTGAACCACCTCGTCGACGCCGTGCTCGGCGCAGACGCGACGCACCAGGTCGCGGTCGGCGACGTCTCCCCTCACGAACGGGGCATCCCCGACGGCCTCCCTGCGGCCCCTCTCGAGGGTGTCGATCACGACGACGCGTCGTCCGGATGCCGCCAGGGCCCTCGCGGTGATCGAGCCGATGTAGCCCGCGCCTCCGGTGACGAGGACGGTCACTTCGACGCGGGCTTCTTCTTCGGTGCCGCCTTCTTCGCCAGCGGCCGGGACTGCTTGTCGCGCTCGGCGGCCTTCTCGGCCTTCTTCCATGCCCGAACTTCGAGGAGGGTTCCGGCCGAGGTGATGTCGGCCACGGTGCGGGGATGGGAGTCGGAGAAGACCCCGGCCGCCTTCTTCCACCCGGCGGGTCTCACGGAGAAACGCTTGCCGAGGAGGGCGACAAAGATCTGGGCTTTCTCCTCGCCGAAGCCGGGAAGTTCCCGCAGTCGCGCGAACAACTCATCTGCTTCGTCGACGTCCTTCCACATGTTCTCGCCCTTGTTGCCCCACTTCTCGGCGAGCACCGCGCACAATCCCTGGATGCGCGCCGCCATCGCCCGGGGGAAGCGGTGGATGGCGGGCTTTTCCGTGCACACCGCCAGGAACTCGTCGGCGTCCATGGCCGCGATGCGCCGTGGATCGAGGTGGCCGAGCCGGGCGCGCAGTACGAAGGGGCCGTTGAAGGCCCATTCCATCGGCACCTGCTGGTCGAGGAGCATGCCGATGAGCAGGGCCGTGCCGTTCGCGTTGAGCAGTGCGTCGGACTCAGGGTTTCCGGTGATGTAGAGCGTTCCGTCCATGTGTCTCTCCCGTCGTGTCAGTCCCGCGACAGACCGTGGGGGGCGTCGGGGTCGATGTTCCAGGTCTGCATCGCCCGCCGCACCGTGTCGGCCGAGATGCCGCGTGTCCCCATCATGGCCCGCAGCACGGCGACGACGACGTGACCGGCGTCGGTCTCGAAGTGGCGACGCAGGGCGGCCCGCGTGTCGCTGCGACCCATTCCGTCCGTCCCCAGCGCAGTGAAGGGTCGGCCGCGCACGTGGGGAGCCACCTGGTCGGCGACGATGCGCATCCAGTCGGTGACCGCCACGATCGGGGTGCTCCCGCCGGTCAGGGCGCGTCCGACGATCGAGTCGCGCGCCGGATCCCCCGGATGGAGCCTGTTCCAGCGCTCGACCTCCATGGCGTCGTCGCGCAACGACTTCCACGACGTGACCGACCACAACTCGGCGTCCACGCCCCAGGTGTCGCGCAGGTGATCCGCGGCCTCGACGGCGGCGGCGTGGGCCGACCCGGAGAACAGGATCGTGGCATCCGGCGTGCCGCGTGCGGCCCGCCAGCGGTAGATGCCCCCGATGATGTCCTCGTCGCTCACCCCGTCGGGGCGAGCCGGCATCACCCGGTTCTCGTTGTAGAGGGTGAGGTAATAGAAGATGTCGGCCGGGTCGTCCCCGTGCATGCGATGCAGGCCGTGACGCACGACGACGGCGAGTTCATAGGCGAAGGCCGGGTCGTAGGCCATACAGGAGGGGATGACCGAGGCGAGAACGTGGCTGTGCCCGTCGTTGTGCTGGAGACCCTCGCCGGCCAGTGTCGTGCGTCCGGCGGTCGCGCCGAGCAGGAATCCGCGGGTGCGGGCGTCGGCGGCCATCCACGCCAGGTCACCGGTGCGCTGGAAGCCGAACATCGAATAGAAGATGTAGAAGGGCACCATCGGCACACCGCGCACCGCGTGGCTCGTGCCCGCCGCGATGAAGCTGGCCATCGATCCCGCCTCGGTGATGCCCTCCTCGAGGATCTGGCCGTCGGAGGCCTCCCGGTAGGAGAGAAGGAGGTCGTGGTCGACGGGCTCGTACTTCTGGCCCTGCGAGGCGTAGATGCCTAGTTCCTTGAAGAGCGCATCCATGCCGAAGGTGCGGGCCTCGTCGGGGACGATGGGCACGACGCGGGCACCGAAGCCCTCGTCCCGACACAGGTTCCGCAGCAACCGGGTGAAGGCCATGGTGGTGGAGACGGCCTGTGTCCCCGACCCGGCATCGAACTCGGCGAAGGCCGCGTCCGAGGGCAACAGGAGCGGCGAGCGCAGCGGCACCCCGCGGCGGGGGATCGAACCACCGAGGACACGGCGTCTCTCCATCATGTACTGGTATTCGACGGTGTCGGGTCCGGGACGGAAGTACGGGGGGAGGTCCGCCTCGAGGGCCGAGTCGGGAATCTCGTTCTCGAGATGCAGCCGGTCGCGCATGGTCCGCAGCTGCGCGGGCGTGAGCTTCTTGATCTGGTGCGTGGCATTGCGGCTCTCCACGTCGGGGCCGAGGGTCCAACCCTTGATCGTCTTGGCCAGGATCACGGTCGGTCGTCCGGAGCCGATGTTGTCGACGGCCGCGCGGTAGGCGGCGTGGAGCTTGCGGTAGTCGTGGCCGCCGCGGGGCAGGTTGCGCAGTTCGTCGTCGGAGAGGTGCTCCACGAGCGCGAGGAGACGGGGATCGGTGCCGAAGAAGTTCCGGCGGATATAGGCACCGTCCTCGACGTTGTAGCGCTGGTACTCGCCGTCGACGACCTGGTTCATGCGGTCGACGAGAATCCCCTCGGGGTCGCGGGCGAGCAGGTCGTCCCATCGCGACCCCCACACCACTTTGATGACGTTCCACCCCGCACCGCGGAAGCCGGCCTCGAGTTCCTGGATGATCTTCCCGTTGCCGCGCACGGGTCCGTCGAGGCGCTGCAGATTGCAGTTGACGACGAAGACGAGGTTGTCGAGGTGCTCGCGCGCCGCCAGCGAGATGGCCCCGAGAGTCTCGGGTTCGTCGGTCTCGCCGTCCCCGAGGAAGGCCCACACCCTGCTCTGCGAGGTGTCGTCGAGTCCCCGGTTGTGGAGATAGCGGTTGAATCGCGCGTGGTACAGGGCGGCAAGGGGACCGAGTCCCATCGACACCGTGGGGAACTCCCAGAAACCGGGCATCGAGCGGGGATGCGGGTACGAGGCCAATCCGGGTGCTCCAGCGCCGACCTCGCGACGGAACCGGTCGAGATCCGCCTCGTCGAGACGTCCCTCGAGGAAGGCCCGCGCGTAGACACCCGGCGCGGCGTGGCCCTGGAAGTACACGTGGTCGCCGGGAGAGCCGTCGTCCTTGCCCCGGAAGAAGTGGTTGAAACCGACCTCGTAGAGGCTCGCCGAACTGGCATAGCTCGACAGGTGGCCGCCGATGCCCTCGGCCGACAGGTTGGCGCGCACGACCATCGCCGCGGCGTTCCAACGCACGTAGGCGCGGATGCGCCGCTCGATGTGCTCGTCGCCGGGGAACCACGGTTCGTCGTCGCGGCCGATGCTGTTGACGTAGGGCGTCGAGACCGACCGGGGGAAGCCGACACCCGCGTCGCCGGCTCGGTCGAGCAGGCGCGCGAGCAGGTAACGGGCGCGCGCCGTGCCGCGACCGGCGATGACCGAGTCGAGCGACTCGAGCCACTCGGCGGTCTCGCCCGGATCGGGGTCCGGCAACTGGTGCACCGCGTCGTCGTAGGTCACGGCGCCATTCTCCCACCCCGGACGCCCATCCCGTCGCCCACTCATGGCATCGGCGACAATCGGGGCCATGAGCGGTTCCGGAGACATCCTCGTCATCTACACCGACGGCGCATGTTCGGGGAATCCGGGACCGGGCGGTTGGGCCTGGGCGGTGGCTCCGACCGGCGAGCCGAGCGGGAGTGGTGGCGAGGTTCGGACCACCAACCAGCGCATGGAGATCACGGCGGCGTGGGAGGCGGTGCGCGCCTTCGCCGACGACCCGCGCGCGATCCGCATCGTGTCGGACTCGAACTACGTGGTGAAGTGCTTCAACGACCTCTGGTGGCGCAACTGGATCGCCCGGGGGTGGAAGAACTCGAAGCGCGAGCCCGTGGCCAACCGGGACCTGTGGGAGCCCTTCATCGCCCTCGTGGCCGAGAGGGGCCGCATCGACTTCGAGTGGGTGAAGGCCCACAGCGGCGATCCCATGAACGACCTCGTGGACCGCATCGCGGTGGCCCACAGCCTCGCCGGCTGAGTCCCCGGTCGGGTTCTCCATCGCGGGGGCGGGGCGAATAACCTGCCCGCATGGACATCAAGGGTGCAAGCGCAATCGTCACGGGAGGAGCCTCCGGAATCGGGGCCGCCTCCGTTCGTCTCCTCGCCGGTGGCGGGGCCAAGGTCGTCATCGCCGACCTGGAGAACCAGAGGGAGAAGGGCGAGGCCCTCGCCAAGGAGACCGGCGGCGCCTTCTGCCCGGTCGACGTCACGAAGACCGAGGACATCATCAACGCCGTGGAGATGGCCAAGAGCATGGGTCCGCTCCGCGTGCTCGTGAACTCGGCAGGCATCGGCTGGGCCCAGCGCACGATCGGCAAGGACGGCACCTACGAGTCGGCCGCCAACATCGAGGCCTTCAAGCGTGTCATCGCCATCAACCTCATCGGCACCTTCGACGCGATCCGCATCGCCGCCACGGCCATGAGCCAGACCGAGCCCCTCGAAGACGGAGAGCGCGGCGCGATCGTCAACATCGCGTCGGTCGCCGCGTTCGACGGCCAGATCGGCCAGAACGCCTATTCGGCGTCGAAGGGCGGCGTCGTGGGCATGACCCTGCCGGTGGCGCGCGACCTCGCGGCCGTCGGCGTGCGCGTGAACACCGTGGCGCCGGGGCTCATCGACACCCCCATCTATGGCACGGGTGAGGCCAGCGAGGCTTTCAAGGCGCAGCTGCAGAAGGGCGTGCTCTTCCCCCAGAAGCTCGGCAAGCCCGAGCAGCTGGCGTCGATGGTCTACGAGTGCGTGACCAACAGCTACATGAACGCCGAGACCATCCGCGTCGACGGCGGCATCCGCATGCCACCCAAGTGACGATCGTTCCCCACGACGATCCCTTCACACCGGCCGACGAACGGCCGGAACCTTCTTCGGAATCCCCGGGCACGCGTCCGGGGATTCCGCGTTCCCGGCCCGTGCCCGAAAGGCACCTGCCGCCGTCGTCGGAGGCGGCGCGGCTCCGTGTGGGGGTGCGACCCCTGCCGCCGGCCCAGTGGGTGTCGGAGGTCGACGAGGACTGGCCGCGTGTGTTGGCGATGAAGGCCGATTTGCTCGCGCGTCGCAGGGACGAGGTTGCCGCGTGCGACGTCGCGGCAGCCCGGTGCGAGGAGGCCTGCGAAGAGGCCGCCCGCGGCGTGGCGCACTCGGTCGGCGTCGACGTCGCGGGTGCCGGTCTCGAGGCGCTCGTGGCGGCGGCCCGCATCGTCGCCGACGACCTGTGCGTCCTCGTGCCCGATGTCGACGGTCCGGCGCGCCTGCGCGCGGCGGTGCTGTGCGCCCCGAATCGCTGGCGACTGGCCGAGAAGATGGGTGCGACCCTCGCGGGCATCCATGCTCCGGTCGCCCGCTACTCGCAGGACCTGTCGTCGCCCGTGGACGCGGTGATGGCCCGGCTGTCCCCGGATCGGCCGTTGTGGCGCACCAACTGGGGCATCGCCAACCATCCCGCACTGTTCCAGCCCGATACGCCGCCGGCGACACCGGGAATGGACCCGCGCGACCTGTGGCTGCGGGTGGAGTGGCAGACGCTGCGCCGATTGCCGGAGACGGGGGCGGTCCTCTTCGGCATCCGCACCTGGGTGGAGAAGCTCTCCGACTTCGCGCAGCGCGATCCCTGGCTCATCGACAACCTCGCCGATCTCGTGGCCAAGCTCCCCGACGACGTGGCCGAGTACAAGAGCATCGCGCCCCACCGCGATGCGATCTTCGCATGGCTCGACGCGCGTTGAGTGCGGCTCAGGTGGTGTAGTCGGCGTTGATGCGTACGTAGCCGTCGGTGAGGTCGCACCCCCACACGGTCGCGGCACCCGAGGCGATGCCGAGGCTCACGTGGATGAGCACCTCGTCGCCGGCCATGTAGCGCGAGAGTGCGGCGAGTCCGTCGTCGTCGAGCCGGCGGGGGTACACCTCGCTCCCGCCGAAACGGATGATCGTGCGGGCCTCGTCGATGTCGACGTCGTCGGAGCATTTGCCCACGGCCATGGCCACACGGCCCCAGTTCGGGTCGGCGCCGTGGACGGCGGTCTTGACGAGGGGCGAGTTGACAATCGACTTCGCCACGCGCTTCGCCTGGGCATCGTCGCGGGCACCGTCCACGCGCACCTCGATGAGGGTCTCGGCGCCTTCGCCGTCCCGGGCGACCGCCTTCGTGAGGTCGAGCAGGACGCGATGGAGGGCCTGTTCGAGCGCGGACGGATCGACCGGTCCGGCCGCGCCACTCGCCAGCACGACGGCAGTGTCGCTTGTCGAGGTGTCGGTGTCGATCGAGACGCAGTTGAAGGTGCGGTCGATCACCCGACGGAAGATCGCATCGAGCTCCCCGGGCCCGACGAGGGCATCGGTGAACACGAGCGAGATGAGGGTGGCCATGTCCGGCTCGATCATCCCGACGCCCTTGGCCACGCCGACGACGCGCGCGGTGGAGCCCTCGACGCGGGTCTCTGAGAGCTTGTGCACGGTGTCGGTGGTCATGATTCCGCGCGCCACCGACTCGGCGTCGTCGTCCGGGAGCGGGGAGGGGAGCGAGGCCAGGCCCGCACGGACCCTGTCCATGGGGTAGGGCCGACCGATCACCCCGGTGGAGGCGATGAGCACGTCCTCGGGGGCGAGGCCGAGTCGGTCCGCGACGGACCGCACGATTTCCTCGGCATCGCGCATCCCGGCGTCACCGTTCGCGACGTTGGCGTTCTTCGAGACGACCACCACGGCGCCGGCGGTGCCCTTCGTCAGGTGGCGCCGTGACACGACGACGCTCGGACCGGCGAAGCGCGAGGAGGTGAACACGCCCGCCGCGGGGCAGGGTGCATCGGCGGCGACCACGACGACGTCGTTCGAGGAGTCCTTGATGCCGACGCTGGTCACCCAGGAGCGGAAGCCCGCGGGGAGGGAGGTTCCCACGAGGAGGAATCAGTCGTCGAAGCGTTCGACGAGGTTGTCGAGCGTGCGCTGGATGGCCTTGGCATTCTTCTCGAAGGCGTTCATCGTCCGCAGCATGCGCTCGGAGCGGGCTCCGTTCCAGTCGAACTCCTCGGTCACCTTCGTCTCGTCCCCGACGGGTTCGAGGATGTAACGCCAGATGTGACCGCCGAAGTGGCGCCACGCGATTCGGCGCCCCTCCTCGAACTCGACGACCGTGTTCGTGATGTTGTACGGCAGTCCGATGCGCATGCGCATCCCGAACTTCGCCCCGAGGGTGAGTCGTGCGGGTGCGTTCACCCGCGCGGCGCGCACACTGCCCGAGCCGTCGAACTCGTGGTGCCGACGCGGGTCGGCCAGTAGGTCGAAGATCGCCCCGGGAGGGGAGGGAACCATCACGGAGAGGGAGATGACCTTGTTCGGATCGTGCGTCATGGGCACATCATTGCCGATGGGGACCCGTGGCGAGGACAGCCTCAGCGCACCGGCGTCCCGAGAACATGGCCCCCTGGATGGAACCCGTGTCGCGGTGGTCGCCGCACACGAACAGACCGTTCCCGAGCGACACCTTCTTCATCGGGGAAAAGGGCGGATCCTGGCCGGGTTGACCGTGGGAGATGCGATAGGTGCGCAGGTGACGCCAGCGTCGCACCCCTTCTCCCCACCAGGCCTCGAGTTGGCTCCGGGCGGCGGCCTCGGGATCGGCATCGGTCGCGCCGGGCATGGCGGCCGCCACGAGATGATGACCGGCCGGGGCGTACGACGGTGCAACCTCGCTCATCACCGCCACGTTGAGCACGGGCCCCGACCCGCCGCCGTCGAGGATGACGTGGGCGCCGCGCACGGGCGCCTCGGGCGCGTCGAAGTACACGCACGCGACGGAGCGCGACGCGACGTCCGGCAGGCCGAGCAGACGGGAGGCGACCGGGCCCTCGGTGGCCACGATGACGGCATCGGCGGCGACGGATCGACCGTCGGCGAGGTCGACTCGACCCGGCGCCACGCGGGCGACCTCGGTGCCGAGGTGCACGGTGGTGGGCGCGAGTCCGGCGGCGAGCTGGCGAGGAATCTCGCCCATGCCGCGCGCCGGCACCGCGGAATCGCCGACCGCCAGGGTGCGGAAGATGACGTCGAACATCCGGCGTGACGTGCCGAGGCCGGGGTCGAGCTGGATCCCGCCCACGAGCGGGCGGAAAAACCGCTGCACCATCGCGTCGGAGAAGCCTGCGTCACGCAGTGCGTCGCGAGTGGGGACGTCGGCTCCCCGCAGCAGCTCGCGCGGGTCGGCGCGCACGAGTCGACGGCGCAGCGCGGCGATGCGCAGCTTGTCGGCGATCGTTCCTGCGGTGGACATCACGGTCGAGGGAAGCGTGAGGGGGCGCCGGAAGGGATCGGACACCAGGGAGCCACGGCCGTCGCGCCACACGAGGGCGCCGGGCTCGAATCGGCGCAGATCGAGCGCGTCGATGTCGAGGTGCCGTGGCGGCTCGGGATAGCCGGTGAGATACACCTGGAATCCTCTGTCGAGGATGAATCCGTCCACCTCGTCGCTGCGTACGCGCCCGCCGACGCCGTCGGACGCCTCGAGCAGTGTCACCCCACGGCCGGCGGCCTCGAGCATGCGCGCGGCGACGAGACCGGCGAGGCCGGCGCCGACGATGACGACGTCAGTGCGTGCGGGAAGCGGTGCGGGGGACGTCACCGTCCCAGCATGGCACGGAGGGCTCCGTCCAGCTCGGGGTGGGTGAAGCGGAAACCGTCGCGCTCGAGAGCGGCGGGTTCGACGCGCTGTCCGGTGTAGAGGAGCGCGTCGGCGAGTTCGCCGCCGAGCAGCAGGGCCGGACCGAACGAGGGAATCGGCAGGAGAGCGGGTCGGCGCAGCACCTTGGCGAGCACCGAGGTGAATCCGGCGTTCGTCACGGGGTTCGGCGCGACGAGGTTCACCGGTCCCGACAACGACGAGTCGAGCAGGTGGAGAATCGCGGCGATCTCGTCGTCGAGCGAGATCCAGCTCTGCCACTGCCGGCCGTTGCCGAAGCGCCCACCGAGTCCCAGCTTGAAGAGCGGCAGTTGCTTCTTGAGAGCGCCACCGCGAGGGGTGAGCACGATGCCGGTGCGCAAGTACACGGTGCGGATGCCGGCGTCGACCGCCGGAGCGGCCGCGGCCTCCCAGTCGCGCACGACGTCGGCGAGGAAGCCGTCGCCGTGGGCGGAGGTCTCGTCCACGGTTTCGTTGCCGCGATCACCGTAGAAACCGATGGCCGACCCGGAGAGGAACACGCGTGGCTTCACGGCCATGGCGGCGATCGCCTCGGCGATGGTCCGCGTGCCCTTCGTGCGGCTTTCGAGGATCTCGCGCTTGTACGCGTCGGTCCAGCGACGGTCCCCGATACCCGCACCAGCCAGATGCATCACCGCTTCGACACCCGCGAGAGCGGCCGTGTCGATGGTCCCGGCGGCGGGATCCCAACGCACCTCGGAGGCGGACCGCGGCTCGCGACGCACCGCGGCGAGCACGTCGTGTCCCCGGCGTCCGAGTTCGGCGACGAGGGCGGAGCCGATGAGACCGGAGGAACCTGTGACGAGAATCTTCATGTCCACAGCCAACCCCCGGGGTCGCGGGATTGTTCCCAATTATCCTTGTGACTTGTGAGCACCCGTCGTCTGATCCTCGCCGCGCTGCTGTGCGGACTGGCGATCATGCTGGCCGGCGGGTTCAAACTGCTCCAGGTCGCCGGCGACGGCGCCGAGGTGGAGGTTCTTCCGATGGGCCGGGTCGCCGTACTGGGGGACATGCGGGCCTCGGTCGACGCAATAGAAGAGGTGTCCGGGGCGACCCTCGTGACCGTCACGATGACGGGGGTCGAGGGCGCCGACGCTCTCGAGGGATGGCGGATGCTCACGGGCGGCGAGGTCTTTGCGCCGGAACCCGACGCCGATCCCGCCGGTGGCGAGAGGTGCACGGTGACGCGCGACGTGGAATCGGTCACCTGCACCGTGGTGTTCCCCGAGTCGCTCGGCACCGTGACCGTCGCCTACCTGAGGGCCGGGGCACAGGCCCAGTGGGCGCGATGACGTCAACGGCTACCGTTGTGATCGGGGCGCAACGGCGCGTCCCCGGAAACGGAGTCCTCCGACATGTCTGACCAGTTCGACCTCGTCATCATCGGTGGGGGACCTGGGGGATATGCAGCCGCGTTCTACGGAGCGTCGGCCGGACTGAACGTGGCGCTCGTGGAGAAGGACACCATCGGGGGAACGTGTCTCAACCGGGGTTGCATCCCGGCCAAGGCCTTCCTCGAGACGGCGGCGGCGAACCGGCACGTGCGCCACGCCGCCGAGTTCGGCATCTCGGCGACCGCGAACGGTGTCGACTTCGCCGTGGCCCAGGCCCGCAAGACCAAGATCGTCGACGGACTCGTCAAGGGACTCACCGGTCTCACCAAGGCCAAGAAGGTCACGTACGTGCTCGGTACCGGGTCCCTCGGCGCGGACCGTTCGGTGACGGTGGCGGGTGCCGACGGAACCACCACGGTGCTGCGCGGGGACACGGTGATCCTCGCCTCCGGGAGCGTGCCGCGCACCATCCCCGGTTTCGAGCCGGGCGGTCCGATCATGACGTCGGACGAGGTGCTCATGCTCGATCGCATCCCCCCGCGCATCGCGGTCATCGGTGGCGGAGCCATCGGCTGCGAGTTCGCCTCCACCTTTGCCGACCTCGGCGCACAGGTGACGATCCTCGAGGGTCTGCCCAAGATCCTCCCCGGCCTCGACGCCGACCTTGCGCGCGTGGTCGAGCGCTCCTTCGAGAAGAAGGGCATCTCCATTCGCACCGGTGTCGCGGTGAAGAGCCACGCCCCCACGGGCAAGGGGTCGACCGTGGTGCAGTTCGGCGAGGGCGAGTCGATCGAGGTGGACGCGGTGATCGTCTCCATCGGTCGTCGGCCCTTCCCCGACCATCTCGGTCTCGCCGCGACGCCAGTGACGACCGATGCACGCGGATTCGTCGAAGTGGACGAGTGGTGCCGCACGGCGGTCGAGGGAGTGTGGGCCGTCGGCGACCTCGTCGACACCCCGCAGTTGGCCCACGTGGCCTATGCCGAGGCGATCATGGTCGTGAGGCAGATCCTCGGGGAGCGAACCGTGCCGGTCCAGTACGACCGCGTGCCGTGGGCGATTTATTGCCACCCCGAGGTGGCCTGGGCCGGCCCGGGCGAGGAGGCCGCCAAGGCGGCCGGTCACGACGTGGTGGTCGCGAAACATCAGTTCCGCTCCAACAGCCGCGCCCAGATCCTCGGGGAGACCGACGGCCTGGTGAAGGTCATCGCCAAGAAGAACCCCGACGGCTCGGCGGGTCAGGTGCTGGGTGTGCACATGGTGGGGCCCTGGGTGACCGAGCAACTCTCCGGCGGCTACCTGGCCGTCAACTGGGAGGCCTCGGTCGAGGAGATCGCCCACTTCCTCCAGCCCCATCCCAGTCTCAGCGAGCTCTTCGGCGAGACCGTCATGGCGCTCACCGGGCGCGGAATCAACTCGTAGCAAAAGGAATCCCCATGGCAGACATCACGCTCCCCCAACTCGGCGAGACCGTCACCGAGGGAACCATCACGCGGTGGTTCAAAAAGGTGGGCGAGGCCGTGGCCGCCGACGAGCCGCTCTTCGAGGTATCCACCGACAAGGTGGACACCGAGGTGCCGTCCCCCATCGCGGGCACCCTCACCGAGATCCGGGTGGTCGAGGGCGACACGGTGGCCGTGGGAACGATCATCGCCGTGGTCGGTGGCGGCGCTGCGGCGCCCGCCGCGCCTGCGGCAACACCTGCACCGGCGCCCGCACCAGCTCCCGTGGCTGCACCACCGGCGCCCGCGCCTGTTGCCACCACGCCTCCGCCGCCTCCCGCGCCGGCACCTGCTCCAGCCGCACCTGCGGCGGCCGCCTCGCCGGCGGGAAGCATCGTGTTGTCGCCCGTGGTGCGGCGCATCCTCGCCGACGCCGGCATCTCCCCGGACTCGGTGCGGGGCACCGGACCCGGCGGTCGCATCACTCGTGACGACGCCCTCGCCGCCGCGGGCGGTTCCGCTCTTGCCTCGATTGCTCCCGCAGCCACTGCGCCGGCTGCGGTCCGTCCCGTGCCGGCGGCCCCGCGTGCGGTGGCGGGTTCGCGCGACGAGGTGGTGGCACTGTCGAATATCCGCCGCGCCACCGGTGCCCACATGGTGGCGAGCCTGGCGACGAGCCCGCACTCATTCAGCGTCGTAGAGGTGGATTACGCCAACGTCGAATCCGTCCGCTCCCGCGTCCGCGACGAGTTCCGTGCGGCGGAGGGCTTCGGGCTCACGTATTTGCCCTTCGTGTCCCGCGCCGTGGTGGACGCACTCGTCGAGTTCCCGCATCTCAACGCATCGGTGTCGGGTGACGAGCTCATCGTGCACCGCTACATCGACCTCGGCATCGCCGTCGACCTCGACGGCAACGGGCTCCTCGCCCCGGTGGTGCGCGACGCCGAGACGAAGCGGCTCCGCGCCATCGCGCGCGAGATCCGCGATCTCGCCGACCGGGCGCGCAGCAAGCAGCTCGCGCCCGACGAGATCCAGGGAGGAACCTTCACGATCTCGAACAACGGTTGGGCGGGCTCGGTGCTCACGATGCCGATCATCAATCAGCCCCAGGTGGCGATCCTTTCCACGGACGCGGTGCGCAAGCGCCCCGTCGTCATCGAGGGAGCGGGGGACAGCATCGCCATCCATCCGGTGGGGAACCTGGCCATGTCGTGGGACCACCGGGCCTTTGACGGGGCGTACGCCGCGGCCTTCCTCGTGAGGGTCAAGGAGATCCTCGAGACGCGGGACTGGTCCTCCGAGGTCTGAGACGGTCGGGACGTGAGCCAGTGATGCCGAGCGACGACATGACCCGCGTCCTGTCGGTGCGATGGTTGGGCCGTGTGCCCTACGGCGAGGCCCTGGCGCTGCAGGAGGCGGTGTTCGCCTCCGGTCGCGGGAGCCATCTGTTGCTCCTCGAACATGACCATGTCTTCACCCACGGCCCCTCGGCCGACCTCGAGCGCAACCTCCTGTGCGATCCCGCGGCCGTCGGGGCCGAGCTGGTGGCGGTATCGCGCGGCGGTGACGTCACGTACCACGGTCCCGGTCAGCTCGTCGGTTATCCGCTCGTCGTGCTCGATTCCGCGCGCGGCGCGGCCGGACCGGCCGATCCGGTGGCCCACGTGCGCAGCGTCGAGCAGGTGGTCATCGATTCGCTCGCAGAGATGGGACTCTCGGGCGCCGGCCGACTCGGGGGCTACCCCGGTGTGTGGGTCGACCCCGACGGACCGAACCCCCGCAAGATCTGTGCCATCGGCGTGCGCGTCGGTCGCGGTCGCACGATGCACGGTTTCGCCCTCAACGTCGATCCCGACATGACGTACATGCGCGACCACATCGTGCCGTGTGGCATCGCCGAGCTCCCGGTCACGTCCTTGGCGGAGGAGGGCATCATCGTCGACATGCGACGCGTGGTCGACGTCGTCGCCGCGCGCGCCGCGCGCGAGTGGGGACCGGGCCTCGACCGCAGCGATGCCACGTGGTTCGAGATGCCCGAGGACCTCTCGGCCTTTTCGCGCGGGGAGGGCCCCGGAGCACCCGTGCGCATGCTCGGACGCCTGGCGCGCGCCGGGGTGTCCGATGCCCTGCCCCTCGACGAGCGCAAGCCCGAATGGTTGCGTCCGCGGGTGCACCATGGGGAGGAGGTGCTCGCCCTGCGCAAATCGCTGCGAGAGAACGGGCTCGTGACGGTCTGCGAGGAGGCGGGGTGCCCGAACCTGTCGGAGTGCTGGAGCCAGGGAACCGCGACGTTCATGGTGCTCGGTGAGAGGTGCACCCGGGCCTGCGGGTTCTGTCTCGTCGACACGCGTCGACCGGCTGCCCCGGACCCCGACGAGCCGCGCCGGGTCGCCGAGGCGGTGGCGTCGATGGGGCTCGCCCATGCCGTGCTGACGATGGTGGCCCGCGACGATCTGCCCGATGACGGCATGGCCCACGTCGTCGCCTGCGTGGAGGCCATCCGCGAGGCGTCGCCCGGCACGCGCGTCGAGACGCTCATCTCGGACGCGCGCGGTTCGGCGTCGCTCGATCTGGTCCTCGCGGCGCGACCGGACGTGCTCAACCACAACATCGAGACCGTGCTGCGACTGCAACGCGCCGTGCGCCCCTCGGCCCGCTACGCGCGGTCCCTCTCCGTGCTGGCGCGCGCCAAGGCGGCGGGACTGGTCGTGAAATCCGGGATGATGGTTGGTCTCGGCGAGACTGACGCCGAGGTGCTCGCGACCCTGTGCGACCTGGCCGCGGTGGGCGTCGAAATCGCCACGATCGGTCAGTACCTCCGGCCGACGACGCACCATCTTCCGGTCGCGCGCTGGGTGGAGCCCGAGGTGTTCGCCATGTACAAGGAGAGGGGAGAGGCCATGGGGCTCTCACACGTCGAGTCGAGTCCGCTGACGCGGTCCAGTTACCACGCCCGCGAGGCGGCCGAGGCGGCTGCCGTCCCCGTCCTGTTGGGGACGCGGAAATGAGGGCCCCCAACGCGGCCCTGCACGCCGCGCGCCTCGACGCCGCCCGCCGGGCGATGGAGACGACCGGAACGGACGCGCTCATCGTCTCGGTGGGGCGCGACCTGCCCTACCTCGTCGGTTACGACGCGATGCCGCTCGAGCGGTTGACGCTGCTCGTCGTGCCCGCGTCGGGGGAGACCTCGCTCATCATCCCGCGGCTCGAGGTGCAGCGCGTGAGCCCGCTACCCGGGGTGTTTTCGATCGTGCCGTGGGACGAGACGGACGACCCGATCGCAGTGGCGGACCGTCTGCTCGGTCCGGCCGCGGTGGTGGCCGTCGGCGACCAGATGTGGGCGCGCTTTCTCGTCGATCTCGTCGCGGTGCGTCCCGGTACGCGGTGGGTGCGCGCGACCGCGGTCATGGAGAGCCTGCGTGCCCGCAAGGACGCCGCCGAGGTCTCGGCCCTCGCCGCGGCCGCCGCGGCCGCCGACAGGGTGGCGCTGCAATTGCAGTCGGGGCTCATCCCGCTCGTCGGGCGCACCGAGGCCGAGGTGTCGGCCGACATCTCGCGCCGTCTCATCGCCGAAGGTCACGACAAGGTGAACTTCGCCATCGTCGCCGCGGGTGAGAACGCCGCCAGCCCCCATCACCATCCCGGCGACCGCGTCATCGGACGGGGCGAGATCGTGTTGTGCGACTTCGGCGGCACCATGGCCGGCTACTGCAGCGACATCACGCGCTGCGTGCATACCGGCCCGGTCCCCGACGACATCGCCGCGGCCTACCGGGTGCTCCACGACGCGCAGCAGGCGGCTGTGGCGGCGGCCACGGTGGGAACGTCGTGCGAGTCGGTGGACGACGCGGCCCGGTCGCGCATCGCCGCCGCCGGCTACGGCGAATGGTTCGTGCACCGGACCGGGCACGGCATCGGCATGGACGAGCACGAGGACCCGTACATGGTCGCGGGGAACACCGCACCCCTGCAGCCGGGGCACGCCTTCAGCGTCGAACCCGGCATCTACATCCCGGGTCGATGGGGCATGCGGCTCGAGGACATCGTCGTGGCCACCGAGTCGGGTCCGCGCGCCCTCAACACCGCCGACCACGACCTCATCGTCGTGGACTCCTGATTCCCCGACGTCGTCTCCGATACGGTTGCCCGTCGTGATCCGCCTCGATGCCGCAACCGTCCTGATGCAGTGGGCGGCGGGCACGATGCTCTTCCTGTGGTTCACCACGCGGCGCCACACCATCGGTGCCGGCTACGGGTGGTTGTTGCGGGGCACGGCGGCGGTGCTCGCCGCCGGGGGTGTCGCGGCGGGACTCGCCACCGAGCCCGTCCCGGTCCGCGAGGCGGCGGGGATCCTCTTCGTCGTGGCGACGCTGGCGACGCTTCGGCGTCGACGCGCCGTGTGGGACCTCGTCCCGACCCTCGTCGCTCTCGCCGGCCTCGTCGCCGGGGCGGTGGCCGCGGCCGACGGGACGGGCGACACCGCGCTCGGTCTCGCGCGCATCCTTGTGGGGACGGTGTTCCTCGGGGCGGTGAGCGACGCGATGCTGCTCGGCCACTGGTACCTGGTGCAGCCGGGCCTTCCCCGCTCGATCCTGGTCGAGCTGGTGCGCACCCTGCGTCTCGTCACCCCGCTCGAGATCGGCGTGCTTCTCGTGCCCACCGGCATGGTCAGCGTGCTCACCGGATCGGTCGACGACGGCTGGAACGGCACGCTCGGGTGGTTCTGGGTCGCCTGTGCAGTGACGACGATCGCGCTCACCGAGGTGACCCTCCTGGCGTTGCGCGAGCGCAGTTACTCGGCGGTCATGGCCGCCACCGGACTCATGTACCTCGCCATCCTCACCGCCTTCGGCACCGACCTCGTCGCCCGGGCAGTGCTGGCCTGACCCCGGCCGACGCGCCCGGGTCGCGGCCCGTCCGGGACGCGCAAGTAGTGTCGGGCGGGCAATGGACAGCAGGACGTTCCTCGGTCTCACCCAGACCCACGATCCGTTCCGCTGGCTCCTCCCCGTGGTCCCCCGCCTGTGCACGGGGGGCAACTTCCTCTACGGCGGTAGTGCTCTCGGTGCCGCCATCGCCGCACTCGAGGGGACGACGGGCCGCGACGTGGTGTGGACGACCGCGCAGTATCTGAGCTATGCCCGGCCCGGCGAGGTGATGGACATCGACGTCACGGTGTCGGTCGCGGGCAATGCCATCACCCAGGCCCGTGTCATGGGGCACGTGGGGGAACGCGAGATCATCACCGTCAACGCCGCGCTCGGGGACCGGGAGTTCCCCCACTCAGGTCGGTTCGTCGCCGCGCCCGAGGCGGGACGACCCGAGGACTATCCCGAGTGGCGCCACCGCCACGCCGGCGGCGAGACCATCCACGATGCGATGAGCGAGCGCATCGTCAAGGGACGTCCGCCCGAGGACCTCGATGGGACGCTCGGCGACGGTCGCACCGTGATGTGGGCGCGCATCCCCGACGTCATCGAGGGGGTCGATGCCGCCACGCTCGGCGTGCTCGGGGACTTCGTGCCCCGCGGAGTGGGGCAGGCACTCGGCATCTTCGGTGGCGGGAACTCGCTCGACAACACGCTGCGCGTCGTCAGTCTCGTGCCGACGACGTGGGTGCTCCTCGACATCCAGATCCACGCCGTCGCGCGGGGATTCGGGCACGGTCTCGTGCACATGTTCGCCGAGGACGGGACGCTGCTGGCCACGGCCAGCCAGAGCTGCATCGTACGGATGCACAGGGGGTAGGACATGGGTGCATACGGTTCGACGAGGAGTCATTCGATGCCGACGCGACCGGGGATGACGGTGCCCCTGCCGGGGCACCTGCACGCTCAGCGCGACCGCATCGTGGAACTGGCCGACCTCGGCTACACCGACATCTGGTCGGCGGAGGCCGATGGTGCAGACGCGTTCACACCCCTCGCCCTCGCCGCGGCGTGGGAGCCGCGCCTGCGCCTCGGGACGGCCATTGTGCCGGCCTACACGCGCAGCCCGGCCTGTTTCGCCCAGTCGGTGGCGACGCTGGCCGACGCAGCGCCCGGACGCGTGGCGATCGGCATCGGGTCGTCGTCGAACGTCATCGTCCACAAGTGGAACGGGATCCCGTTCGACGAGCCCTACAAGAAGGTGCGGGACATCGTGCGTTTCCTCAACGACGCGCTCGGTGGCGACAAGGTGGCGCGCGAATACGACACCTTCACGGTGGACGGCTTCAAGTTGGGCATCAGGCCCGAGGTGAAGCCGAACATCCTCGTGGCGGCCCTGCGCGAGGGCATGCTGCGCCTGGCCGCACGCGAGGCCGACGGGGCCATCATCAACTGGCTGAGCCCCGACGACGTCGTGCGCGTCGCGGGTGTGGTGCATGAGGCGGCGGGAGGGGTCCCCAAGGAGATCGTCGCCCGCATCTTCGTGTGTCCGTCCGAGAACACCGAGGTCGTGCGCAATGCCGCCCGGTTCGCCATCGCCGCCTACCTCAACGTGCCCGTCTACGCCGCCTTCCATGCCTGGCTCGGGCGCGGCGACGCGCTGCGGGGCATGTGGGACGCGTGGAAGGCGGGCGACCGCAAGGCGGCGCTCGCCGCGATCCCCGACGAGGTGGTGGACGACCTCGTCGTGCACGGATCCCCCGCGCACTGTCGCGACAGGATCCGCCGCTACTTCGACAACGGTGTCACCACGTCGTCGCTCGCCATCCTCCCTCTCGATCCCGAACTGAGCCACGCGGAGGCGGTGAGGGTGCTGGCACCCTCGGCGCAGGGGTGACGATGGCGGGGGGAAACGACGGGGGAGCGGAGCGTCCGGCGACGGGCGACGGATGGCGCCTTCTCGTCACCACGCTACGTGCGCAGCGCCGCGCCCTGCTGTTCGGCGCGTCGATCGGTCTGATGTGGACACTCGGCAAGGTGGCCGTGCCCCAGCTCACCCGACTGGCGATCGACCGCGGAATCGAGCAGAGCGGTTCGCTCCTGTTCTGGTCGTCGCTCATCTTCGCCGCGGCCGTCGTCGCCGGAGTGTTCGCCGGGTGGCGTCGGTACATCGCCTTCCGGGAGAGCCGCCTCACCGAGACGGTGCTGCGTGAGAGGCTCTTCGCCCGCATCCAGGGCCTCCACGTGGGCTTCCACGACCGGGCCCAGACAGGCCAGTTGATGAGTCGTGCCTCGAGCGACATGCTCCAGGTGCAGGGCTTCGTGGTGAACATCCCCATCTTCGTGTCCCAGATGACGATGGTGCTCGGCGTCGTCATCATCCTCATGTTCTCCGACTGGCAGCTGGCGCTCGTGGCGCTGGCCCCCTTGCCGTTCATCAACGTCTCGGCACGTACGTTCTCCTCCCGCATCCATCCGGCCGTGATGCGAGTGCAGCAGGAGCAGGCCCAACTCGCCAACGTCGTCGAGGAGTCGGTGTCGGGCGTGCGGGTGGTGAAGGGTTTCGGCGCCGAGAACGTGCAGCGCGCGCGCCTGGCCCGCGAGGCAGACGACATCCGCACCGCGTCCATGGAGGCCGCCCGCATCCGCTCCCGCTTCCTGCCGGCCATCGACCTGCTGCCCTCGCTCGGTCTCGTCGCCGTGCTCGGACTCGGGGGTCACCGGGTCATTTCGGGCGAGATGACCCTCGGCGGGCTCGTGGCCTTCAACACCTATCTCACGATGCTCGTGTGGCCGATGCGCAACATCGGCATGACCGTCGCCCTCGCCCAGCGCGCCGCCGCCGCCCTCATGCGCGTGAACGAGATCCTCTCGGAGGTCCCGCGCATCGCCGACCCGCCGAGGCCGGTCCCTCTTCCCGCCCCCGACATCGCCCGTCCGGTGGGAGCCGTGCGCTTCGAGTCGGTGCGCTTCCGATACGGCACGGAACCCGGCGACCCGGTCGTTCTCGACGGATTCGACCTGACCATCGAGCCGGGCGAGTCGGTCGCGGTGGTGGGCGCCACGGGATCGGGGAAGTCGACACTCGCGCGCCTGCTGCTCCGTTTCTACGACCCCGAGCAGGGTGCGGTGGTGCTCGACGGCGTGGATGTGCGCGACCTGCGCCTGGCGGACCTCCGCCGGTCGGTCGGGGTGGTGTTCGAGGACACGCTCCTGTTCAACGACACGGTGTCGGCCAACATCGCCTTCGCCAAGCCCGGCATCGAGTCGGCCGTGGTGGAACGGGCGGCCCGCCTCGCCGGTGCCCACGAGTTCATCACCCGACTGCCCGACGGCTACGACACGCCGCTCGGCGAGCGCGGGTACTCGTTGTCGGGGGGCCAGCGCCAGCGCGTCGCCATCGCACGGGCCATCGTGGCCGATCCGCGGGTGCTCGTGCTCGACGACGCCACCTCGGCGGTCGACCCGACCAAGGAGACCGAGATCCGCGACGCCCTCGCCACCGTGATGCGCGGGCGCACGACCATCGTCATCGCTCACCGGCCCGCCACGATTGAACTCGCCGACCGGGTGGTGCTGCTCGACGGTGGCCGGGTGGCCGCCACCGGAGCGCACCGGGACCTGTTGGAGTCGAACGAGACGTACCGCTCGGTGCTGGCGGCGTTCGCGGGAAGGACGGAGGGCTGACATGGCCGGCGGAGGGGGACGCGGCGGCGGAGGAGGCGGCGGCCTCGCGCTCGGTGTCTCCGAGGAGGACAAGCTCGACAGGGCCCAGACACGGGTGGTCATCGGGCGCAGCCTGAGAATGGCGGGGGAGTTCCGGCGCACCGCGGCGGCGGCGATGGGCCTCGTGGTCATCACGACCCTGTGCGCGCTGGCGGGACCGCTCCTCGTGCGCCGGGGCATCGACCAGGGGATCCGGCCCGGGGACGGCGGGGCTCTCAACATCGCGGTGGCGGCGTACGTGGCGGTGGTGATCACGGCCTACGTCGTCGGACGGATGCAGTACGTCGCGCTCAACAAGGCCGGTGAGGGTTTCCTGCGCATGCTCCGTGTGCGGGTATTCGACCACCTCCAGCGCCAGTCGATGGCCTTCTACGACCGCGAGAAGGCGGGGGTCCTCGTGGCGCGCATGACGGCCGACATCGAGTCGATGGCGGAGCTCGTGCAGTGGGGACTCATGCAGTTCCTCTCGGCGTTCCTCCTGTTGTTCCTCGCCTTCTTCGTGCTTCTGGCCCTGTCGTGGCAGCTCACGATCATCACGCTGCTCGTCTTCCCCTTCCTCATCGCCGCTTCGGTGAAATTCCAGCGCGACTCGAGCCGGGCCTATCTCGAGGTGCGCGAGCGCGTGGGGGCGAACCTTTCCGCGTTACAGGAGGGCATCACCGGGGTGCGCGTCATCCAGGCCTACGCCCGCGAGGACGAGCAGATCCGCCGCTTCGAGGAGTCGAACAGGGCCCTGTTCCGCAGCCACGTCCACAGCGTGAAGGTGAGCACGTGGTATTTCGGTCTCATCGAGTTCGCCGGCATCGCGGCCACGGCGATGATGGTGGGGCTCGGAGGGTTGCTCGTGCACCGGGGGAGCGTGAGCCTCGGCACCGTCGTGGCCTTCATCCTCCTGCTGGCGACCCTCTTCGACCCGGTGCAGCAGCTCTCGCAGCTCTACAACACGCTGCAATCCGCGGCGGCTTCCCTGCACAAGCTGTTCCGCATCCTCGACGAGGAACCCTCGGTGGCTGAGGCGTCGGACGCCGTCGACCTGCCCGCCGTGGGCGACATGGTGGTGGACGCGGTCACGTTCTCCTACGAGGGGGCGGCGCGGCCGGCCCTCGAGGGAGTGTCGCTCGTACTGCCCGCCGGGACGAAGCTGGCCCTCGTCGGGCCGACGGGAGCGGGAAAGTCGACGCTCGCCAAGCTCATGGCGCGCCTCTACGACCCGGTCTCGGGCGCGGTGTCCTACGGCGGCGTCGACCTGCGACGGGCGACGATGGCGTCATTGCGGGACCGCATCGTCGTCATCCCCCAGGAAGGGTTCCTCTTCGACGGCACCATCCGGGACAATCTGCTCATCGCCGACCCGGCCGCAGACGACGACGCCATCCGGCGCGCGCTCGGTTCGCTCGGGTTGCGCGAGAGGTTCGAGGCGCTCCCCGAGGGTCTCGACACCCAGGTTCGCGAGCGGGGATCGCGCCTGTCGGCGGGAGAGCGCCAACTGGTGGCGCTCGCGCGCGCGGCGATGGTGGACCCTGCCGTGCTGGTCCTCGACGAGGCCACGTCGAACCTCGATCCGGGCACCGAGATGCTCGTCGAGTCGGCGCTGGAACGCCTCATGGAGGGCCGCTCGGTGATCGTCGTGGCGCACCGACTCTCCACGGTGCGTCGCGCCGATGCCATCGCCGTCGTCGACGACGGACGGATCGCCGAGATGGGCACCCATGCCGAACTGGTGCGACTCGGCGGGCGCTACGCCGCTCTGTCGGCCACCTGGGAGGCGGCACAGCCGCACTGAGAAAGCGGCGGACGCTCCGGTCGCAGAAGCGACGCCTTCCGGCCCGGCTCAGTCGCGCGCGACGAAGTACTTGGCGCGGGGGTGGTGGCAGATGAGCGCCGAGGTGGTCTGCTCGGGCTGGTACTGCCAGCCGGTGTCCTCGTTGACCTCGATGCCGAGACGTCCGGCCTCGAGGAGGTCGGCGACGCGGGCATTGTCCTCGAGGTCGGGACACGCGGGGTATCCCCACGAGTAGCGGCCGCCGCGGTACTGCTGACGGAACAGGCCCGCGAGGCTCGGCCCGTCCTCGTTGACGAAGCCCCATTCGGTGCGGATGCGGTGGTGCCAGTACTCGGCGAGGGCCTCAGCCATCTCGACGCCGATTCCGTGCAGCACGAGGTAGTCCTGGTAGCGGTTCTCGGCGTAGAGCTCGGCCGTCCGCTCGCTGACCGTGGCCCCCATCGACACGATGTGGAACGCCGCGTAATCGGGCTCGCCCGAGGACACGGGACGGAAGAAGTCGGCGATGCACAGCCACGGTTCGGTCTTCTGTCGCGGGAAGGAGAAGCGGGTGCGCTCGAGGGTGCGCGTCTCGTCGGTCCACACGACGAGGTCGTTGCCGTCCGAGTTGACGCAGAAGTAGCCATAGACGAGTTGGGGTACGAGGACGCCGGAGGCCTTGGCGAGGGCGAGTTGTTCGCGCAGTTGCGGGCGAATGCGCTCCTTGAAGGCCGCGTCGTCCTCGCCGTTCTCGGGGCGGTACTGCCACTGGTTGCGGAAGAGGGCGGTCTCGTTGATGTAGGCGGCGATCTCGTCGATGCCGATGCCCTTCACCACCCGTGTACCGAGGAAAGGCGGCACGAACACGCGGTTGTCCGTCTCCACCTCCGGTGAACGGGCGGGGATCGTGGCGGGATCGACGTCGGCCTTCTCGGTGCGCGGGATGCGCCGCTCGGACGGGACGCGCCCGAATCCGGGGTCGTCCACGCCCGTGCGCTTGATTTCCATGAGCCTGTCGAGCGTGGCGAGTCCCTCGAAGGCGTCCTTGCCGTAGAAGACGCGGCCGTCGTGCTGCTCGCGGAGGTCCTTCTCCACGTAGGTGCGGGTGAGGGCGGCGCCCCCGAGCAGGACCGGGACGTGGGACATGCTGCGGCGCCGCATCTCGGCGAGGTTGTCGCCCATGATGACGGTGCTCTTCACGAGGAGACCGCTCATGCCGAGGGCGTCGGCATCCACCTCCTCGACCTTGGCCAGCATCTCGCCGATGTCCACCTTGATGCCGATGTTGTGGACCTCGTAGCCGTTGTTCGTGCAGATGATGTCCACGAGGTTCTTGCCGATGTCGTGCACATCGCCCTTGACGGTGGCGAGGACCAGTTTGCCCTTCGATGAACCGGCCCCCGAGGAGTCCATGAGCGGCTCGAGCCGGGCTACAGCCGACTTCATGGTCTCGGCACTCTTGAGCACGAAGGGCAATTGCATCCGACCGGAGCCGAACAGCTCTCCCACCTCGCGCATGCCGTCGAGCAGGATGTTGTTGATGATGTCGAGGGGGGCGTTCCCCTCGGCGAGGGCCCGGTCGAGGGAGTCGCCGAGGCCGTCCTGCTCGCCGTCGATGATGTGGCGCCGGAGGATCTCGGTGATGGTCCACCCGCTGCGGTCCTCCACCACCTTCTCGGCCGCCGAGACCCCGGCGAACATCTCGAGCAGGCGCTCGAGCGGGTCGTATCCGGGACGCCGACGGTCGTGGATGAGGTCGCGACACACCTCCACCTGCTCCTCGGGCATGCGCGCGAGGGGCAGGATCTTGGAGGCGTGCACGATGGCGGCGTCGAGACCTGCCTCGCGGGCCTCCTGCAGGAAGACGCTGTTGAGGGCCTGGCGCGTGGCGGGCGAGAGGCCGAAGCTGATGTTCGAGAGTCCGAGCACCGTCCAGGCGCCGGGGATCTCGGACTTGATCCGCCCGATGGCCTCGAGTGTGGCCATGCCGTCGCGGCGCAGGTCCTCCTCGCCGGTTCCGAGGGGGAAGGTGAGCGGGTCGAAGATGAGGTCGGAGGCCGACAGTCCGTAGCGGTCGACGGCGATGCGGTGGAGGCGGTGGGCCACCTCCATCTTCCACTCGGTGTCGCGGGCCTGGCCGCGCTCGTCGATGAGCAGGCACACCACGGCGGCGCCGAAGTCGCGAGCGAGGGAGAAGATGCGGTCCATGCGGCTGCCCGGTTCCTCGCCGTCCTCGAGGTTCGCGGAGTTGAGGATGCAGCGCCCCCCGATGCGCACGAGGCCCGCCTCCATCACCTGGGGTTCAGTGGAATCCAGGACGAGGGGTGCGCTGGCCTGCGTGGCGAAGCGCGAGGCGATCTCGGCCATGTCGTCCCTGCCGTCGCGTCCGACGTAGTCCACGCACACGTCGAGGACGTGGGAGCCCTCGCGGACCTGTTCGGCGGCCATGCGCAGGCAGGAGTCCCAGTCGCCGCGCAGCATCGCGTCGCGGAAGGCCCGCGAGCCGTTGGCGTTCGTCCGCTCGCCGATGATGAGGAACGAGTTGTCCTGGGCGAGGGTGACGGGCGAGTAGAGGGAGGTGACGCTCGGCTCGTCCACGGGTCGGCGCACGGCCGGCACGGCGTCGCGCACCGCTTCGACCACGGCCCGCAGGTGGTCGGGGGTGGTGCCGCAGCATCCGCCGACGACGGTGATGCCCAGCTCGGTCACGTGGCGCAGGTGGTGCTCGGCGAGCTGGGCCGGGGTGAGGTCGTAGTGGGTGCGTCCGTCGACGACGCTCGGCAGTCCGGCGTTCGGCAGCACGCTGACCGGGATGAGGGAGTGCTCGCTGAGCCAGCGCAGGTGCTCCTGCATCTCGGCGGGGCCGGTCGCGCAGTTGATTCCGATGACGTCGGGACGCATCGCGGCGATGGCCGCGTAGGCGGCGCCGATCTCGGTGCCCACGAGCATGCGTCCGGTCGTCTCCATGGTGACCTGCACCTGGATGGGCACTTCGCGACCGGCGGTCGCCATCGCCGTGCGACAGGCCTGCATGGCCGCCTTCACCTGGAGCAGGTCCATACAGGTCTCGATGAGGAACAGGTCGACCCCGCCCTCGAGGAGTCCCTCGGCCTGTTCGACGTAGGCGTCGCGCAATTCGACGAATCCGATGTGGCCGAGGCTCGGGAGCTTCGTGCCGGGACCGATGCTGCCGGCCACCCAGCGGGGCCGCCCGTCGCGCTCCTCGTACTCGTCAGCCACGCGGCGCGCGATCGCGGCCGCCGAGACGTTGAGTTCGCGGGCGCGCTCGGGGATGTCGTACTCGGCGAGCACCGTGGAGAAACTGCCGAAACTCGCGGTCTCGACGGCGTCGACGCCGGCATCGAAGAAGGCCCGGTGCATGGCCTCGATGACGTCGGGACGGGTGGCGCACAACATCTCGTTGCAGCCCTCGAGGGAGGCCCCGCCGAAGTCGTCCGGCCCGAGGTCGAGACCCTGCACGAAGGTGCCGAATGCCCCGTCGAAGACGATGACCCGTTCGCGGACGGCTTCGATGAAGGGCTGGCGTGCCATGGCGTCACCACGCTACAAAGCGGGAAACGGGAATAGAGTCGTCGTCGTGACCCGCGCAAAGATCTACACCCGTGAGGGCGACGACGGAACGACCGGCCTCTTCTACGGTGGGAGGGTCCCGAAGGACTCGGCCCTGCCGCGGGCCTACGGCGCAGTGGACGAGGCCCAGTCGGTGATCGGGCTGGCCCGGGTCGCGGCGGGCAAGGGGAGCGAGGTGGACGCCATCTGCGTGCCCATCATGCGCGACCTGTGGGTACTGATGGCCGAACTGGCGACCCTGCCGGAGAATCGGGGCAAGCTCGAGCCCGGTCGCAGCAGCGTGACCTCGGAGATGGTGGACCGCCTCGAGACGACCATCGACGACCTCGACACCCGCTTCGAGCCGCCCACCGAGTTCGTCGTGCCCGGCGAGCACCCCGTCGCCGCGTGGCTCGATTTCGCCCGCACCACGGTGCGGCGGGCCGAGCGCCAGGCCTACTCGGCCGCGCCCCCACCGTCGTACGTCGTGCCGTACCTCAACCGGTTGTCGGATCTGCTCTGGACGATGGCCCGGTGGCAGGAAGGCGAGTCCCGCCCCGTGCGCGGACTCTGACGGACCCGGCTCGGCCCGCGCGTCACGGGCCGCCGACATTCGGGTGGGAGTGGGCGCTCTCGTAGAGTGGCGCGCATGCGCACCACGTTCACCGCCGCCGCGAAGGCACCCTCCAAGGTCCGGGCCCACATCGTCGCCGTCGCCTCCGACGGTCCCGTCCCCCGGGAAGCGGGCATGTCGCGCGATGCGCTCGCGGCCCTCGGTTTCGAGGCCGGCGCATCCCAGACACTCGTGCTGCCCCCGACGACCGCAACCGGTCCGGTGCGCGTGTTCGTCGGCGTCGGGCCCGCCGCCAAGGTCGACGCTGCGTTGCTGCGCAATGCGGCGGCCGCCTCGGCCCGCGCGGCGCAGCGCCACGAGGTTGTGTCCACGAATCTCGCGCTGGCCGGCAAGGGAGACGCGCGCGCGTCCGCCAAGGCGGTCGTCGAGGGGATGGCACTCGCTCTGCACCGTTGGGCGGACCTGAAGAACGACACGAGCTCGGTCCCCCGGCTGACGGACGTCACGCTCGTGGCGGGGGAGAAACTGGCTCAGGTGCGCGCCGGTGCGGCCGCCGGATCCGTCACCGCGCGGGCGACGTGCCTGGCCCGTGACCTGGCCAATACTCCGCCGTCGCACCTCACCGCCCGGCTGTTCGCCGAGCGCGCCGTCGCGCTCGCGGCGGAGTCCGGCCTGGAAGCGACCGTCTACAACCGCGACCAATTGGCGGCGATGGGCTGCGGGGGGATCGTGGGAGTGAACGCGGGCAGCACGGAGCCGCCGCGCATGGTGAAGCTGGTGTGGGCGCCGCGGGAACCGAAGGGCCGCGTGGTCCTCGTGGGCAAGGGAGTGATGTACGACTCGGGCGGCATCTCGCTGAAGCCGAGCGACGGCATGCACGTGATGATGAAGATGGACATGAGCGGCGCGGCCGCCGTGCTGGCGACCATGGGCGCATTGCGCGACCTCAAGGTGCGTACCCACGTGACGGCTTACCTCATGTGCACCGACAACATGCCCTCGGGTTCCGCCCTGAAACTCGGCGACGTGCTCACCATGCGCAACGGCAAGACGGTGGAGGTCCACAACACCGACGCCGAGGGTCGGCTCATCCTCGCCGACGGGCTCTCGCTCGGGGCCGAGCAAAAGCCCGACGCCATGGTGGACATCGCCACGCTGACGGGTGCGTGCCTGGCTGCGCTCGGAAAGAAGATCGCCGGCGTGGTGGGCAACAGTGAGTCGGTCGTGGAGCAGTTGCGTGCGGCGAGCGCGCGCACCGACGAGCTGTTGTGGGAACTGCCCCTCCACCGCGACTACCGCAAGCTGCTCGACTCGAACGTCGCCGACATGAAGAACATCGGCGGTCCGTACGCGGGCGTGACTACGTCCTCGCTCTTCCTCTCCGAGTTCGTCGCGAGCACCCCGTGGGCCCACCTCGACATCGCCGGGCCGATGGATTCCGACGGCGACGAGGGCTGGCTGAACCGGGGGGCGACCGCCTTCGGGACGCGTCTGCTCATCGACTTCGTCGCGAACTTCACCAAGCCCCCGGCGCGAACCCGATGACGCCGGGGACACCGGCCGGGATCTTCTCGCTCGAGGGGAGGGTCGCCGTCGTCACCGGCGCCTCCTCGGGCCTCGGAGCCCGATTCGCCCGGGTCCTGCACGCGGCCGGCGCCTCGGTGGTGCTCGCGGCGCGCCGAATGGACCGGCTCGAGGCGGCGACCGCGGAGATGGAGCGCAGCATCGCCGTGCGATGCGACGTCTCGGCGGAGGGCGACCGCGAGGCACTCGTGGACGAGGCCATGGAGGCGTTCGGACGCATCGACGTCCTCGTCAACAACGCCGGCGTGGGCATCAACGTGGCGATCGAGGACGAGGAACTCGACGAGTTCCGTCGCGTTCTCGAGATCAACACGACGGCGGTGTGGCATCTCTCCAAGTTGGCGGGTCGACACATGACCGCGGCCGGGAGCGGGTCGATTGTCAACGTGGCGTCGGTCCTCGGACTCGTCGGTTCGGCCCCGATCAAACAGGCCAACTACTGCGCCAGCAAGGGGGCGGTGGTGAACCTGTCGCGCGAGTTGGCTCTGCAGTGGGCGAGGCGCGGCGTGCGCGTGAACTCGCTGTGCCCGGGCTGGTTCCCCAGCGAGATGACCGACGGGATGGACACCGACGAGGGCTCGCGCGCGTTCATCGCGCGCAACTCGCCGATACCGCGCATGGGCCGCGAACACGAACTCGACGGGGCGATCCTGTTCCTCGCCAGCGATGCGTCGACCTTCTTCACGGGGCAGGAACTCGTCGTGGACGGAGGCTGGACCGCCCGATGACCGCGCTCCCCGGGCAGCCCCCGGCCCGGGAGGTGCTCGCGGCACCGGGCATTGCGGCTCTGTTGTTGTCCACGTTCGTGCTCACGACCGGGGTCATGCTGCAGGCGGCTGCGCTCGTCAAGCACGTCTTCGACATCACCGGCGACGAACTGAGCATCGGTCTCGTGGGGCTCGCCGAGTTCCTCCCCGCAGCGCTCCTCGTGCTCGTCACCGGCACCGTCGCCGACCGCTGGGCCCGCAAACGTGTCGCCTTGACGGCGCAGGCGGGCGAGCTCCTTTGCGCCGTGTTGTTCACCGTCATCGCGCTCGGTGATCCTCGCACCGCGGCTCCCATGATCCTCGTGTCGGTCCTGTTCGGCACGGCCCGGGCCTTCGTCGCACCGGCACTGCGTCCCGTGGCGGCCATGATCGCTCCGGCGGGGGGACTGCCCCGGGTGGTGGCCATGCACAGCACGGCATGGACCGCGGCGGCGATCATCGGCCCCGCGACGAGCGGATTCCTCTACGCGGCCGACCCCGCCCTCGCGTACGGCACCGCGTCGGTCCTCATCGCACTCGGCATGGCCGCACTCTCCCGCGTTCCGGTACCACGCCGCGTCGACCAGCCCGGTGCGCCGCCCCCGACTCTGCGTCACGCGCTCGAGGGACTGCGTTTCATCCGGCGCACACCGGTCCTGCTGGCGGCCATCTCGCTCGACCTGTTCGCCGTTCTGTTCGGCGGGGCGGTGGCACTGTTGCCCGTCATCGCCGAGGAACGACTCGGGGTGGGTGACGTGGCCTACGGCTGGCTGCGGGCGGCCGGCGGCATCGGGGCGGGAATCTCCGCCCTCGTGCTCGCGGTGCGTCCGGTGCGGCGCCGGGTGGGACCGACCCTGCTCGTCGCCGTGGCCCTGTTCGGGGTCGGATCGATCGTTCTCGGCACGACGCGGTCCTTCGCGGTGGCCTTCGTGGCGGTGCTCGCGGCGAACGCCGCCGACATGGTGAGCGTCTTCATCCGCAGTTCGCTCGTCCCGCTCGTCACCCCCGACGACAAGCGCGGGCGGGTGACGGCGGTGGAGAACGTGTTCATCGGGGCGTCGAACGAACTCGGTGCGTTCGAGTCGGGCGCGGTGTCGAGCCTGGTGGGGACGCCAGCCACCGTGATAGGCGGCGGTGTGGCCACTCTGGTCGTCGCAGCCGCATACACGGTGGCGTTCCCCGCCCTGAGACGGGTCGACACCTTCGAGGAGGTCGCCCGCGAGCGGTGACGGTCCACCGTCGCACGGAGGGCCCGTGCTTGACTGGAGCGGACATCACGACGGGGGAGGACTCCATGGCGACAACGACGAAGAAGGCAGCACCGCCGAGGAAGGCTGCGGCGAAGAAGAAGGCGGCACCCGCGAAGAGGGTCGCCGGGAAGAAGGCGGTGAAGACGGCCGCCGCGAAGAAGGCTCCGTTGTCCCGCCCGGAGACGAGGCGGATCGCACCGGCGGCGATCGCATCCACGCTCGGGTCGAACGCGAGCAAGGTGGGTCGCAATGGTCTCCTCGGGGAGTTCCGCAGCTTCGTCAATCGCGGCAACGTCGTCGACCTCGCCGTGGCCTTCGTCATGGGCGCGACTTTCAAGACCGTCGTCGACTCCCTCGCCGGAACCGACAAGCAGGCCGGCATCCTGGGCGGGCTCATCGGCGCGATCTTCGGCGGCGAACAGCCCGACTTCAGCCAGAAGGTGCTCACCGTCAACGGCAGCGACATCCCCTTCGGGGCGTTCGTCACCGCATCGATCAACTTCGTGCTCGTCTCGGCTGCGATGTTCATCGTGGTGAAGGCATACAACAGGTTCCGTGACTCGGGTACCGATGGTCCCGCACCCTCGACGAACGAACTGCTCGCCGAGATCCGCGACGACCTGCGCGCGGGCCGCACGCGCGGGGGACGTCGCGGGCAATAGCCTGTCGGGGTCATGTCGACCCCCCGTTTCGCTCTTCTCGTGCTCATCGGCGCCCTCGGTGCCACCGCGTGCGCGGGCACGACCGGGTCGAAAGGCGCTTCCGACCTGGACGGAGTCGGCCGCATTCCTGGTGCCGTAGCGGGTACGACGGACCCCGGCGTGAACGGGTCGGTCGAGGGCCCGACCATCGGCTCTCTCGCCGCGGGCAACAAGTTGCTCGTGATCGGTGACTCGATCATCGCGGCCACGGCCAAGCGCTACGGCGGTGCGATGTGCGCCGGGCTCGTTCCGCTCGGTTGGAGGACCGCGGTGGAAGCCGAGACGAGCCGCCGCATCGTCTTTGGCCGCAAGGTTCTCGATGCCCGTTTGCGCGAGGGTTGGGACGCCGCCGTCATCTTCCTCGGAACGAACTACGGGGGCGACGCCGACGCCTACGAGAAGGAACTGACCTGGCTCGTCGACACGCTCGCACCCGCACCGGTGCTGCTCCTCACGCCGACGGTCTACAAGTCGGCGATGACCGAGGTCGCCGCCCGCATCCGGGCGGTGGCCGCATCGCGACCGAGCGTGGCGGTGCTCGACTGGGCGACGATCTCGCGGCGCCCGGGCGTCCTCGCCTCCGACGGCATCCACCCGTCGGCCTCCGGTCGCGAGGTGCTGGCCGCCGAGGTCGCCGGAGCGGTGGGGTCGGCTCCGTCGGGAACGGGCAGCTGTCTTTCGGCGCGCTTCACCGACGATTCCTCCGCCACCGCCGGTGCGGTGCCGGCCACGACGATGCCGTCGTCGTCCTCGTCCTCATCCTCGTCCTCATCGTCGGTCGCACCGGGGGGCTGAGGATGCTGCAGGTGAAGGACCTCGTCGTCGAGGTCGGCGGCCGCAACGTGGTGCAGGGAGCCACGTTCACGGTGATGGCCCGGGACAAGGTGGGCATCGTGGGACGCAACGGCGCCGGAAAGACCTCGATGTTCCGCGTACTCGGGGGCGAAGCCGAGCCGTCCGGGGGACGCGTGGTGCGCACCGGTGCGTTCGGTTACCTCAGCCAGGATCCGCGCACGTCGAGCCGCCATGAGGACCGCACCGCGATCGCCCACATCCTGTCGGGACGGGGCATCGACGACGATCTGGCCCGACTCGAGTCCCTGCGCCTGGCGATGGAGGCCGATCCCTCGGAGCGCGCGGTGGTGCGATATTCGCGGGCCCAGGACGAGTTCACCCTGAAGGGTGGCTGGTCGGCCGAGAGCGAGGCCCGAGCCATCGCCGCGGGACTCGGTCTGCGGGCCGAACGCCTGGAACTTCCCGTCGGAGTGTTGTCGGGCGGTGAGCGACGCCGCGTGGAGCTGGCCCGCATCCTCTTCGCCGGCAGCGACATGCTGCTCCTCGACGAGCCGACGAACCACCTCGACGTCGACGCCAAGAACTGGCTGCTCGACTTCCTGCGTTCGTACCGGGGGGCGCTCCTCGTCATCAGCCACGACCTCGAATTGCTCGACGAGGCCATCACCCGCGTGCTGCACCTCGACCGACCCGATGAGGAGGATGTCGGCGAGGTGGTGGAGTACCGCGGCACGTACAGCCAGTACAAGCGGTCGCGGACCGAGGACGAGGCGCGCCGCGAGAAGAAGGTCGCGATGCAGGCCCGCGAGGTGGCGCGGCTGCAGGAGGTGGTGGACCGCTTCGGAGCCAAGGCATCGAAAGCGACAATGGCCCACAGCATCGAGAAGCGCATCGCCCGCATCGAGTCCGAGGGGACCTCCGTCCGTAAGCGGGAGCGCACGCTCAACGTGCGCTTCCCCGATCCGCCGTCCTCGGGCGCGACGGTGGTGCGTGCCTCGTCGCTGTGCAAGGGATACGGCGGCCCCCCCGTGTTCGAGGACGTGTCCTTCGATCTCGGTCGTGGCGAGCGCCTCCTCGTGCTCGGTCTCAACGGGGCGGGAAAGACGTCGCTGCTGCGGATCCTCGCGGGTCGTTCGGACGCCGACCTCGGCGACATCGAGTGGGGTCACAACGTCGCCACCGGGTACTTCGCCCAGGAGCACGACACTCTCGACCCGCGCGAGTCGCTCATCTGGCACATGCGTCGCGAATTGCCCGCGGGGTCCCCGCTCGGGGACACCCAACTTCGGGGGCTGCTCGGCATGTTCGGCATTCAGGGGCAGAAGGTGTTCCAGGAGTCGGGATCGCTGTCGGGCGGGGAGAAGACGAAGTTGGCGCTCGCCATGCTCATGGTCGGGCGCAACAACGTGTTGCTCCTCGACGAACCGACGAACAACCTCGATCCCCAGAGTCGCGAGGCCGTGGCGGCCGCCCTCGAGGGTTGGAAGGGGACGATCATCATGGTGAGTCACGACACCGAGTTCGTCGAGCGCCTCGCCCCCACGACGGTCCTCCTCATGCCCGATGGCCAGGTGGACTACTTCGGCGTCGAATGGCTGGAGCTCGTCAGCCTCTCTTGAACGACGGCCGCGGCACGACCCCCTGATACCGTCGCCCCATGATGAAGCACGGAATCTTCGGTGGAGCGGTCAATGACGGGACAATCGACGACGTGGTCGCCGAGGCGGCCGCGGCGGAGAAGGACGGTTTCCACTCGTTCTGGGCGCCGAACATCTTCGGTCACGATGCCCTGACGGCCCTCGCCATCACGGGACGCGAGGTGCCCCGCATCGAACTGGGCACCTCGGTCGTGCCCACCTATCCCCGCCATCCGATGGCCATCGCCCAGCAGTGCCACACCGTGAGCGCGGCGAGCGGAGGTCGCTTCACCCTCGGCATCGGTCTCAGTCACCGCATCGTCATCGAGAACATGATGGGTATGTCGTTCGAGAAGCCCGTGCGCCACCTGCGCGAGTACCTCTCGGTGCTCATGCCGTTGTCGCGGGGCGAGGCGGCGAACTTCGACGGCGAGACCTACCGTGTGCACGGCGGCATCGCAGCCAAGGGTTCCACGGGCTTCGGCGTGGTCGCGGCCGCGCTGGGCGAGCAGATGCTGCGCGTGGCCGGGACGCTGTGCGACGGCACGCTCACCTGGTGCACGGGACCCGACACCCTCGCCTCCCACATCGTTCCCACCATCACCGCTGCCGCGGACGCCGCCGGTCGACCTGCGCCCCGCATCATCGCGGCCCTGCCGGTCTGCGTCACGTCCGACCGCGCGGGCGCGGCAGAGCGTGCCGCCAAGGTGTTCGCCGTCTATGGCACCCTTCCCAGCTATCGCGCCATGCTCGACCGCGAGGGTGCGGCCGGTCCCGCCGACATCGCCATCACCGGTTCGCGCGACGAGGTGCAGGAGCGCATCGGTGCCCTCGCCGCCGTGGGCGTCACCGATTTCGCCGCCGTCGAGTTCGGCGCCACGCCCGAGGAGATCGCCGACACCCGTTCGGCCCTCAAGGGTCTCCTCTGATGCCGGAAGGGCTCTTCGACGCGGTGCGTCTGGCGAGCGGCAGCACGCTGTCGAACCGCTTCATGCTCTCGCCGCTGACGAACACCCAGAGCAACGTCGACGGGACGCTGTCCGACGCCGAGCACCGCTGGCTCGTCATGCGGGCACAGGGGGGATTCGGACTGACGATGACGTGCGCGTCGCACGTGCAGGCCGTCGGCCAGGGCTTCCCGGGACAGCTCGGGTGCTGGAACGACGCGCACGTCCCCGGCCTCACACGTCTGGCCGGCGACATCCGTGCCGCGGGCTCGAGTGCCTGGGTTCAACTGCACCATGCGGGCATGCGCTCGCCGTCGGCGATCATCGGCGGACCACCGCTGTGTCCGTCCGACGACGAGTCGACCGGGGCACGGGAGATGACCCCGGCCGAGGTGGAGGAGATGATCGAGGCCTTCATCACGGCGGCGGTGCGCTGCGAGAAGGCCGGCTTCGACGGTGTCGAACTCCACGGCGCGCACGGCTACCTGCTCAGCCAGTTCCTCTCGCCGGACATCAACCGCCGCACCGACCGCTGGGGCGGCTCGGAGGAGAACAGGGCGCGTCCGATCCTCGACATCGTCGAGGGCATCCGGGCCCGCTGCGCCCCCGGGTTCGGCCTCGCGGTGCGGCTGTCGCCGGAGCGTTTCGGCATGCGCATCGAGGAGATCGAGCGGCTCTACGCCCGACTCGCCGGCGAGGGACGGGTGGACCTCATCGACATGTCGTTGTGGGATTGGACGAAGGAGCCCGAGGAGGAGTCGCGCAAGGGGACCCGCCTCATCGACGTCTTCGCCGGCATCGATCGCGGCCGGACCGTTCTCGCCGTGGCCGGCAAGATCTACTCGGGTGCGGACTGTGCCGCGGTGCTCGATGCAGGAGCCGACGTGGCCGCCATCGGGCGCGCGGCCATCCTCAACCACGATTTCCCCGACCGGATTCGCGCGGACGCCTCGTTCCGATGCCGCGAGACGCCGGTCTCGGCGGCTGTCCTGGAGGGTGAGGGGCTCTCGCCACCCTTCATCACGTACATGCGCAACTGGCCCGGTTTCGTCGCCGCCGAGTGACGACGCGCCGGACCGTGGTTCAGCGCAGCGAGACGGGCATACCGCCCTTGCCGACCTCGTCGAAGAAGTCGTTCCCCTTGTCGTCAACGACGATGAAGGCGGGGAAGTCGGTGACCTCGATGCGCCACACGGCCTCCATGCCGAGCTCGGGATACTCGAGCACCTCGACCTTCGTGATGCAGTCCTGGGCCAGGCGGGCCGCGGGTCCGCCGATCGAGCCGAGGTAGAAGCCGCCGTGGGTGCGGCAGGCCTCGGTCACCTGGCGCGAACGGTTCCCTTTGGCGAGCATGACGAGGCTGCCACCGGCGGCCTGGAACTCGTCGACGTAGGCGTCCATGCGTCCCGCCGTGGTCGGACCGAACGACCCCGATGCCATGCCGTCCGGGGTCTTGGCCGGGCCGGCGTAGTACACGCAGTGGTCCTTCAGATACCCGGGCATGCCGAGACCCTGGTCGAGGCGTTCCTTGATCTTGGCGTGGGCAATGTCGCGGGCCACGACCATGGGGCCGGTCAGCATCACGCGGGTCTTCACGGGAAGGCGGCTCAACTGCGCGCGGATCTCGTCCATCGGCTGCGTGAGGTCGATGCGCACGACCTCCTCGCTGAGGTGGTCATCGGTGACCTCCGGCAGGAACCTGGCCGGGTCGGTCTCGAGTTCCTCGAGGAAGATGCCGTCCCGGGTGATCTTGCCGAGCGCCTGACGGTCGGCACTGCACGAGACGGCGAACGACACGGGACAGCTCGCACCGTGCCGCGGCAGGCGCACCACGCGCACGTCGTGGCAGAAGTACTTGCCGCCGAACTGGGCCCCGATACCCGTCTTGCGGGACAGGTCGAGGATCTTGGCCTCGAGGTCGAGGTCGCGGAATCCGTGACCCGCCATGCTGCCCGTCGTCGGGAGCGTGTCGAGGTAGCGGGCACTCGCGAGCTTGGCCGTCTCGACGGCATGTTCGGCCGACGTTCCCCCGATGACGACGGCGAGGTGGTACGGCGGGCAGGCGGCGGTGCCGAGGGTGATCATCTTCTCGAACACCCAGGGCAGCAGGTTCTTCTCGTTGAGGAGGGCCTTCGTCTCCTGGAAGAGGTAGCTCTTGTTCGCCGAGCCGCCCCCCTTGGCGAGGAACAGGAACTTGTACTCGGCGCCGTCGACCGCCTGGATCTTGATCTCGGCGGGCAGATTGTTCCCGGTGTTCTTCTCCTCGTACATCGAGAGCGGCGCCAACTGGCTGTAGCGCAGGTTGCTCGTGAGATACGTGTCGTACACGCCCCGGGAGATGGCCTCCTCGTCGCCGCCGCCCGTCATGACGAACTGACCCTTCTTGGCCTTGATGATGGCGGTGCCCGTGTCCTGGCACATGGGCAGCACGCCTCCGGCGGCGATGGAGGCGTTCTTCAGCAGGTCGAGAGCGACGAAGCGGTCGTTGTCACTGGCCTCCGGGTCGTCGAGGATGGCACGCAGCTGGGCAAGGTGGGACGAGCGCAGCAGGTGGGCGATGTCGCGCATCGCCGTGGCGGTGAGCATCCTGAGGGCCTCGGGCTCCACCTTCAGGAACGTGCCGAGCGGGGTCTCCACCGCCGAGACGCCGTCGGATCCGAGTGGCCGGTACGTCGTCGTGTCGGGCCCCAACGGGAGCAGTTCGGTGTAGGTGAAGTCGGCCATGGGGCAAGGCTAGGACGCGGTGCGCGGGGCGGCCCCGTCCGGGTCAGGCGCCGGGATCCACGGGCCAGTCGTGCTTGGGGTAGCGACCCGCCATCTCCCGACGCACCTCGGCCCACGAACCCGACCAGAAACCGGGGAGATCGGCGGTGATCTGGATGGGCCGGTCCGCGGGGGAGAGCAGGTGAACCCGCAAGGGAACTCGCCCCCCGAGGACGGTGGGGTGCGCGCGGGTGCCGAACAGATGCTGAACGCGCACCGCGATCGAGGGGGCGTCCGGGTCCGAATAGTCGATGTCCACGGGTCGTCCCTTCGGCGGTGTCCACCGGGGCGGCGCCATGTCGTCGAGACGCACCGAGGCGTCCCAACCGAGGCGCGCGAGGAGGAGCATCGGGAGGTCGAGGCGGTCGAGGTCGGCGCGTCCGCGCGCGCCGACGAGATGGGGCACGAGCCAGTCGTCGAGGTCGGCGAGCAGGGCCGAGGTGGACCAGTCGGGCCACTCGTCCCCGAGATGTCGACGCAGGAAGGCGACCCGGCGCCGCAGGTGGTTCGCGCCGTCGCCGCCGAGCACCGAGAACGAGGTGGCGCGGATGCGCGAGACCAACTCGGCGACCGTGGCCGGTCCGGGCTCGGCCGGGAGAAGACGTTCATCGAGCGTGATCGCCCCGACCCGGCGCACCACCCTGCGCACGAGGTCGTCGCGTTCACGGTTCCACGAGAGATGATCCTCGACCGTGACGTCGTCGCCGAGCACATCGGCCACGGCATCGAGGTCGAGGCCCGCCCCGCGTCGGAGCGACGACGTCCCTCGGCGCGCGTCCACGTCGGCGGCGACGATGAACTCTTCGCGGGCGAGGGGATCCTTGGTGTCGAAGCGCACCTCGCCGCCCCCGCGCATGACGAACTGCCCCGGTGACGAGCGCCGCCGGGCGAGACGGTCGGGATAGGCCGACAACAGCACGCGCCCGCAGGCCTCGTCGACCGAGTCCGGCCCGACGTCCACGGTCGCGACTCCCGCTCGTCGGGCGATGTCGCGGGCGATGTCGAGGATGCGCCTTCCCGCGCCGCGGTCGTGGGCGTCGTGTCCGGCGAGCCCGAGCACCGCCTTGACGCGCAGGGCGAGGTCGACGGGGAGCGAGTCGGGTCGACCACGGAAGGGGTCGCGCTCCTCGAGCAGGGCCGCCACGACGCAGGCCACCCATCCCCGCGCACCCCCGTCGCGGTGCACCGCCACCATCGTGCCGAGGCGCGGGTGGAGGGGCAGGCCGAGGACGGCGAGCCCGAGCACGGTGGGCCGTCCCGCGTCGTCGAGCAATCGCAGCATGGCGAGCGTCTCGCGCGCGAGTGCGAGTGCACGGGCGGGCGGAGGGTCGAGGAAGCGGAGTTGGTCGGATTCGGTGCCCCAGGCGGCGATCTCGAGAGCGACCTGGCAGAGGTCGACCTGGCCGATCTCGGCGGGCAGGTGGGCGAGACGGGTGGCGTCCTCGATGCGGCTCCACATGCGCCAGGCGACGCCGGGCGACGTGCGACCGGCACGACCCGAGCGCTGGTCCGCCGACGCGCGCGAGGAGGTCACGGTGACGAGCTCGGTGAGTCCGGTGCGCGGGTCGAGACGCGGGACGCGGGCGAGTCCCGCATCGACGACGATGCGGATTCCTGCGACGGTGAGGGACGATTCGGCGATGTCGGTGGAGAGCACGACGCGCCGTCGACCGGGCCGCGATCCCCGCAGCGCGTCGTCCTGTTCGGCGAGGGGGAGCGCACCCGCCAGCCGGTGCACGTCGACATCGCCCGGCAGGTCGGCGGCGAGGCGGGTCGCGGCCCGGGAGATCTCGCCGATGCCCGGCAGGAACACGAGTACGTCACCCTCGTCCTCACGCAGGGCGCGCACCACCGTGGCGGCCACCGCGTCCTCCAGACGGTCGCCCTTCGCGCGCGGTGCGAAGCGGATGTCGACGGGATGCTGGCGTCCGGCACTGTGGACGACCGGAGCGGGTGTCGTCCCTTCGCCGAGCAGGTCGGCGAACCCGACGGAGTCGAGGGTGGCCGACATCGCCAGTACGGCCGTGTCGGAGCCGAGCGCAGCGAGCGCATCGAGGAGGAAGGCGAGTCCGAGGTCGGTGGGAACGTTGCGCTCGTGCACCTCGTCGAACACGACGAGAGCGGTGCCTTCGAGCGAGGGGTCCGTCTGCAGGCGTCGCGTGAGGATTCCCTCGGTGAGCACCTCGATGCGGGTGCGCGGCCCGATGCGGCGCTCGTCTCGGGTCTGGTACCCCACCGTGTCGCCGACCTCCTCGCCGAGGAGTTCGGCCATGCGTCGCGCGGCTGCGCGTGCGGCGAGGCGTCGCGGCTCGAGCATGACGATGCGCCGGCCGGCGACCCAGGGCTCGTCGAGAAGTCGAAGGGGGACGAGGGTCGTCTTGCCCGCCCCCGGAGGGGCGACGAGCACCGCGCGACGCCGCCCCGCGAGGGCGGCGCGGAGGTCGTCGATGACCTCCTCGACCGGGAGATCGGTGGGGGGGAACCCGTCAGACAAGCGCGGGGGTGCCGCGGAAGGAACCGGGGTCCCCGGGCGCGGGGATGGTCGGCTTCGACCAGGCGCACAGTTCGGCGACGCGGGCGGCCACGGCTTTCCACTCGGCCGGGTTCCAGCCCTGGGCGGAGGCCGGCACGGTGCCGTTCTGCTGGATGAGCACGAACGCGGGCAACTCGGAGAGTCCGAGCCCCTTCACGACGGTGCGCTCGGGATCGCAGAAGACGAGGAACTCCTCGGCGAGCGGGCCGAGGTAATCCCGGGCCTCGTCGGGACCGCAGGTGACGACGAAGTTGACGCGCACGGCCGCACCGGAGAACTGGCGCATGATGCGCACGGCGGTGTCGAGGATCCAGGAACTCTCGTTCGTGTAGGGGTCGAGCACGACGCTGCAGAGGTGGAACGTGGTGAGCGACTGGCGAAGCGAGCGTCCTCCGCCGCCGAGCGGCTCGAGGACGAGATCGGGTGACGGATTCGGGAGGGAGGCGGCGGTCACGGCTCCAACGCTAGTCCCGCACCCCGGCCGGCACCCACACGCTCCCGGTCAGGAGATGTCGGCGACGGCCTCTGCGACGGCGAGGATGCGCCGCGCCGTGTCCACGTGGAGGTTCTCGATCATGCGCCCGTCCAGTTGCACGACGCCCTTGCCGAGTGCGAGCGCCTCGTCGAAGGCGGCGATGACGCGGCGGGAGTGCTCCACCTCGGCCTCGCTCGGGGTCCACGCGGCGTTGGCGGCACCGACCTGGTCGGGGTGGATGAGGGTCTTGCCGTCGAAGCCCATCTCTGCGCCCTGGCGGCACTCGTCGGCGAATCCCTCGGGGTTCTTGATGTCGTTGTACACACCGTCGAGCACGGGCTTTCCGGCCTCCCGCGCCGCGAGGAGCGCCATGTGCAGGCTCGGCACGAGAGGATGGCGTCCCGGCACCTGGCGGGCGCGCAGTTCCTTGGCGAGGTCGTTCGTGCCCATGACGAGCACCGTCACCCGCGGGTGGGCGGCGATGGCGCGACAGTCCATGACGGCCGTCGGGGTCTCGATCATCGCCCAGATGCCCATCGTGGCGGGTGCCCCGGCGGCGTCGAGGGCGCGCGACACGGCGTCCACCTCGGCGACGCTGTCGATCTTCGGGATGACGACGGCCGACACCGGCGCGGTCGCAGCGGCGGCGATGTCGGCGGATCCCCAGGGCGTGGAGAGGGAGTTGCAGCGGATGGTGAGTTCCTTTGTGCCGTACTCGCCCGACGAGGCGGCGGCCACCGCGCGGGCCCGGGCGTCGTCCTTGGCATCGGGGGAGACGGCGTCCTCGAGGTCGAAGATGATGGCGTCGGCGGCGATGCCCTTGGCCTTCTCGAGCGCGCGCTCGTTGGCGGCCGGCATGTACAGCACGGATCGGCGGGGACGGGGTGCGCTCACGGTGGTGCCTCCTCGGGTCTCGTGGTCAGAAGCCGTATGCGGCGGCGAGGCGCGGGTCGCGGGCGGCGAGTTGCCGGGCGAGTTCGACGACGACCTTGCACTGCTTCACCGAGGCGTCGTCCTCCATCTTGCCGTCGAGCATGATCGCTCCGGTGCCGTCGCCCATGGCGTCGATGACGCGCTGTGCCTGGGCGACGTCCTCCGGGCGGGGGCTGAAGACGCGCGTGGCGATCTCGATCTGCACCGGGTGCAGGCTCCACGCACCCACGCAGCCGAGCAGGTAGGCGTTGCGGAACTGGTCCTCGCACGCCGTGACGTCCTTGATGTCGCCGAAGGGGCCGTAGAAGGGGAGGATGCCGTGCGTGACGCAGGCGTCCACCATGCGCGCGAGCGTGTAGTGCCACAGGTCCTGCTGGAACACCTCGCGGGGGGCCTCGGGTGCGGCAGGGTCGGGGTCGCGACGCACGACGTAGTCGGGGTGGCCGCCGCCGACGCGGGTGGTCTTCATGCGGCGGTTCGCCGCGAGGTCGGCCGGGCCGAGCGAGAGTCCCTGCATGCGCGGCGAGGCACCGCAGATCTCCTCGACATTGGCCACGCCGCGGGCGGTCTCGAGGATGGCGTGCACGAGGATCGGGCGACGCAGTCCGGCACGGGCCTCGAGTTGGGCGAGGAGACGGTCCACGTAGTGGATGTCCTCGGGACCCTCGACCTTCGGGACCATGATGACGTCCACCTTGTCGCCCACCTGGGTGACGATCTCGGTGACGTCGTCGAGGAACCACGGGGAGTCGAGGCTGTTCACCCGGGTCCACAACTGGGTGTCACCCATGGGCACGGTGCGCGCCACCTGGATGAAGCCGCGCCGGGCGGCCTCCTTGTCGGCCATCGGGATGGCGTCCTCGAGGTTGCCGAGAAGGATGTCGACGGTGGGGATGGTGTCGGGCAGCTTGGCCACCATCTTTTCGTTGTGGGGGGCGAAGAAGTGGATGACCCGGCTGGGCCGGAAGGGGATCTCGCGGACGGGCTCGGGGGCACCGACGGCGAGGGGCTTGAAGAAGTCCTTGGCTGAACGCACGTGCTCAGCGTAGGGCTCAGGCTGCTTCGTCGCAGAGACGGCGGGCGATCACCTTGAGGCACAGGGTCTCGTCGGCGCCCTCGAAGATGGACAGCACGCGCGCATCCACGTAGAGCCGGCTCACCGGGTACTCCTCGGCGTAGCCGTAACCGCCGTGGATCTGCAGCGCCTCGCGGGTCACCCACTCGGCGGCCTTGCACACGTAGGCCTTGACCATGCTGGCTTCCATCTGTCCCTTGCCCTGTCCCATGAGGCGGGCGACGGCGTAGGAGAACTGGCGAGAGGCCTGAGTGATGACGGCCATGCGTCCGAGCTTCACGCGGGTGAGTTCGTACTCGCTGATGGGTCGGCCGAACACGACGCGGTTCTGGGCGTAGTCGAGTGCCGCCTCATAGGCGGCCTGCATGACGCCCACGGCGCGAGCGGCGGTCTGCAGGCGTCCGTTCTCGAAGCCGGCCATCTGCAGGTAGAACCCGCGGCCGAGGCCGTCGCGTCCGCCGATGAGGTGGGTCTCGGGCACCCACCAGTTCTCGATGGCGATCTCGTAACTGTGCATGCCGCGGTAACCGATGGTGTCGATGGGACGCCCCTCCATCTTCCCGCCGCCGTCCTGGGTGAACATGAAGCCGTGGGCGTCGCCGAGGGGCTTCGGGACGATGAAGAGCGACAGTCCGCGGTGGGCCTTGGAGCGGTCGGGATCGGTGCGCGCGAGCAGCATGAGAACGTTGGCGCGCGCCCCGAAAGTGCACCATGTCTTCACGCCGTTGATGAGCCAACCGGCCTCGCCGTTCGGACCCGCTGCCTCGACCGCCGTGGTCTTGAGGCCCGCCACGTCCGAGCCGTAATCCGGTTCCGTCACCGCGACGGCCGCCATCACCTCGGCGGTGGCGAGCTTGGGGAGCCATTCGTGCTTCTGCTCCTCGGTACCGCCGGCGACGAGAGCGCGCGTGAGGATCTCGGGGCGGGTGATGAGCGAGCCCCCGATGCCGAGCGACGCGCGCGAGAGTTCCTCGGTGGCGATGACCGAGGCCATGTACTCGCCCTCGCCGCCCTCGCTGAAGCCGCCGTACTCGGCGGGCACGCTGAGACCGAAGGCACCGATGTCGGCGAGTCCGGAGATGATCTCCTCGGGCACGTCCTCGTTGTGGCGGTGCACGTGCTCGGCGCGCGGGGCGATGACCTTGGCGCCGAACGAACGGAACGTGTCCTGGATCATCTCGGACTCCTCGTCGAGGCGGCGGAGACCGGGATTCTCGGCGAGCGAGGCGAGGAAGGCGGGGTCGCGGAAACGCGTGACGAACGACTCGGCGCCGGAGAGTTGCGCGGCCTTCACGCCCCACATGGACTCGCGACCCACGAGACGCGAGGCGAAGTCCGCCACCATGTCGGCGGTGAAGGCACATGCGATGGCCGCCTCGGTGTCCCCCGTGGCACCCCACTCCATGAGGGAGGCCGCGGTCTCCACGGCCGCGGCCACGTGGGCCAGGTCGTAGGCGAGGGTCTGGTTGGCGTCGGGCCCGCCGGCGGCCACGAGGGTGCCCGTCGCGGCCGACACCATGGACCGCGCCGTGGCGATGACGTCGGCTGCGGCGGAGAGGTCGGGGGAGTGGCTCATGGGGGCAAACGCTACTGAACCGACCCGCCGTCGGTTCAGCCCGCACGATGCTCGCGGGACCGGTTCTCGTGCGACAGAGTGAAGGGGTGACGGACATCACGGCGGGTCGCGAGACCGGGGGCAACGGGGCCAGGGAACGTCGATGGTCGGCGGCCTGGCGAACCTTCCGTTGGGTGCTGGCCGCCGCCGTGGTCTATTTCTTCGTGCTCCCGCTGGTCCCGGGGTTCCGCGACGCCGTGGCCGATCTCAACGACATCGACCCCCGGCTGCTCGGCCTCGGCCTCGGGCTCCAGGCGGCCGCCCTGTTCTCGTACTCGATGCTCACGAAGGCGGCACTCTCGGACACCGGCGACGGCATCAGTCCGGTGCGCCTCTTCCGGATCCAGCTGAGCACGAAGGCCATCGGCAACATCGTCCCGGGGGGCAGTGCCGCCAGTTCGGCGCTCGGTTTCCGTCTCCTCACCATGTGCGGTGTCCCCAAGCCCGACGCGGCCTTCGCCCTCGCCACCGCCGGAATCGGTTCGGCGGTGATGCTGAATCTCATTCTGTGGTTCGGACTCATCGTGTCGATCCCGGTGCGCGGTGTGAACCCCGTCTACGGCACGGCGGCGGTGGTGGGAATCCTCCTCATGGCATTCGCCGGCGCCATCATCCTCGGTCTCATCGACGGCAACGGACGCTCCGAGCGCGTGGTGCGCGCCATGGCCCGTCGACTGCGTTTCGACGCCGACCACGCCGCCGAGGTGCTCGCCCACCTCGGCACCCGCATCGAGGAACTCGTGAAGGACCGGTCGCTGCTGCGGCGCGTCATGGGATGGGCGGCGGTGAACTGGGTGTTCGACGCCCTCTCGCTGTGGGTGTTCCTGCGCGCTTTCGGGGCCACCGTGGATCCCGACGCCCTCATCATCGCCTTCGGTTTGGCGAACGTGTTCTCTGTGATCCCGCTCACGCCGGGCGGTCTCGGTCTCGTGGAGGGCGTGTACATCCCCACCCTCGTCGGGTTCGGCCTCGCCCAACGCACGGCCACGGTCGGGGTGCTCTCGTACCGCGTGGCCCAGTACTGGTTGCCCATCGTCGTGGGTTGGGCCAGTTACCTGTCGTTGCGGTTCGGCCCCTTCGCCATCGACCGCACCCGCACTCTTCGTCCGTTGCCCGAGGTCGCCACCAGTCAGGCGCGCCGCGGTCTCTCCAACATCGACTGGGTGGAGAGGTACGCGCCGCGGGACCGCACCGGGCAGTTCGAGATGCCGGTCCTCGAGCCCCACGACCTCGAGTTCACCGGCGACGACACGGACGCCGCGAAGCGCCCCGACTAGCGTTCCCGCCATGACCACGCACGAGAGACCGTTCGGACGCTGCCTGGAGGACTTCGTCGTCGGCGACGTCTACCGCCACTGGCCGGGCAAGACCATCACCGAGTACGACGATCATCTGTTCTGCATGATGACGATGAATCACCACCCGCTCCACACGAACGACTGGTTCGCCGCCGAGAGCGTGCAGGGGCGCAACGTCGTCGTGGGCAACCTCGTGTACTCGCTCGTGCTCGGGATGAGCGTGCCCGATGTGAGCGGCGCCGCCATCGCCAACCTGGAGGTCGAGACACTGCAGCACAAGTTTCCCACCTTCCACGGGGACACCATCCACGCCGAGACGCGCGTCCTCGAGGTGGCCGAGAGCAAGTCGAAGAACGACCGGGGCGTCGTGACCGTCGAGACGAAGGGCTTCAACCAGGAGGGCAAGGAGGTCTGCTACTTCCGGCGCCGCGTGATGGTGTGGAAGCGCGAGTTCATGCCCGCTCGCCGTCGCCCGTACGACGGTCAGCAGGTGTGGGAGGGCTGAGCCCCGACGACCCGCTCGCGCGCGCCGTGCTCGACTGGGGCGCGGGATCGCTGCGCGACCTTCCGTGGCGGGCGAGCCGCGAGCCCTGGCCGGTGCTCGTGAGCGAGGTGATGCTGCAACAGACCCCGGTGACCCGGGCACTCCAGCCGTGGCGCGCCTTCATGACGGCGTTTCCCGCGCCGGTCGACCTGGCGCGGGCTCCGCTCTCGGCCGCGCTCGTGCTGTGGCAGGGCCTCGGGTATCCGCGTCGGTGCCGCAACCTGCACGACACGGCGGGGCTCCTCGTCGAGCGCCATGGGGGAGAGGTGCCCGGCGACCTCGAGGTGCTCCTCGCCCTGCCCGGCATCGGCCCCTACACGGCGCGTGCGGTGCTCGCCTTCTCCTTCGGCGCCGACGTGGCGGCCATCGACACCAATATCTCGCGCGTGCTCGCGCGCACCGCCGGTGAGGCGATGAACGCGCGTGCCCTCGGCGAGAGGGCGGCTGCGGTGCTGCCGGCCGGTCGCGCGTGGGAGTGGAACCAGGCGATGATGGATCTCGGTGCGCGCATCTGCACGGCACGCATCCCGCGATGCGATGAGTGCCCGCTCGTGTCGATGTGTCGATGGCGGGGCGGTTCCGGCCCCGATCCTGCGGCACGCTCCGCCGGTGCCTCCCGTCCGCAGGCCCGCTTCGAGGGTTCCGATCGTCAACTGCGCGGTCGAGCCATGGCGGCACTCGCCGCCGGACCGCTCGGGACAGGGGAACTCATGCGTGCGATGAAGGTCGACGATCCGGGGCGCTGCCGTCGACTCCTCGCCGCGCTCGTCGCCGAACGACTCGTGGTGTCCGAAGGAGACCTCCACCGACTGCCGTGAGCGCACCGTAGGCTCAGCACCATGCGCTCAGTGAGAATCATCTCTGTTCTCGCCCCGGCGGCCCTCGTTCTCGCGTCGTGCGGAGGGGCATCGGACTCCTCTGACGCCGTCATCCCCGGCGCCGACGAGGCCCGCGCCGCCTGTCTCGAGGTGGCCCCGGTCGAGGGTCGCGCTCTGCGGGTCGCCACCACGGTGGCCCCCATCACCAGCCTCGTCGCCCTCATCACCGGCGACACGGGCACCGAGGTGCAGGGCATCGTGCCCGAGGGCACGAACTCGCACACGTTCGAGCCGCCGCCGAGCGCGGCGGCTCTCCTCGAGGACGCCGACATCGTGTTCATGAACGGACTGGGACTGGAGGAGCCCACCCGGGAACTCGCCGAGTCGAACGCCGCCGACGCGGTGCTGTGCGAGATCGGCACGGCGATCCTGCCCCTCGAGGAGTGGATCTTCGACTTCTCCTTCCCGGAGGAGGGTGGCAAGCCGAACCCGCACCTGTGGACCAACCCCCCGATGGTGCGCGACTACATGTCCCTCGTCCTCGACGTGCTCGTGGCCGCGGACCCCGCCAACGCCGACGAGTACCGGGCCAATCACGACGCGTTGGCAATCGACGTGGACGCTCTGGATGCCGCGATGGCCACCGCCACCGCCACCGTGCCCGCCCCCCAGCGCAAGCTGCTCACCTACCACGACGCCTACGCCTACTTCGCGGTGCACTACGGCTGGGACGTCATCGGCGCCATCCAGCCCCAGTCCTTCGAGGAGCCCTCGCCCGCCGACATCGCCGTGCTCATCGAACAGGTGAAGAAGGAGGCGGTGCCGGCCGTGTTCGGTTCCGAGGTGTTTCCGTCGCCGGTGCTCGAGCAGATCGGCCGCGAGGCCGGCGTGCGCTACGTGGACGTGCTGCGCGACGACGACCTTCCCGGTGCCCCCGGCGACCCGGACCACTCGTGGTGGGGTCTCATGCGCTTCAACTACGTGACGATGGTGACCGCCCTCGGCGGGGACCCGGCGGTGCTCGAGAGCCTCGTTGCGACCGTGTCGACTCCGGACAGGGCGAACTACCCGCAGTGAGTCCCGCCATCCCCCCGCGGCCGGCGACCGACGAGGTCCTCGTCGACTGCACGTCGCTGTCGGTGCAACTCGGCTCGACCCTGGTCCTCGACCGTGTCGACTTGCGGGTGAGGCGCGGGGAATTCGTCGGCATCGTCGGTCCGTCGGGATCGGGCAAGACGACGCTCTTGCGCGTGGTGCTCGGCACCGTCGCCGCAGGCGGCGGCAAGGTGGATGTGCTCCCCGGCCTGCGCGTCGGCTACGTGCCCCAGGTGGAGAGCGTGGACTGGAACTTCCCCGTCACGGTCCTCGAGGTGATGGTCATGTCGCGCGCCGCCCGGTTCGGGCGCCCGCGCACCACCGATGCCGAGAGGGCCGATGCCGAGGCGGTGCTCGCGCGACTGGGACTCTCGGGGCTCGCGGATCGGCACATCCGGGAGCTCTCCGGCGGGCAGCAGCAGAGGGTATTCGTGGCGCGCGCCCTGTACCGCCGTCCCGACCTGCTCGTGCTCGACGAACCCACCTCGGGGGTCGACGTGCGCACCCGTCACGAGGTGCTCCACCTCCTCGGTGACCTGCACGCCGATGGCATGACGATCCTGCTCACGACGCACGATCTCAACGGACTCGCCGCGCACCTGCCCCGCATCATCTGCCTCTCGGGCACGGTGGTGGCCGACGGCGCCCCCCTCGACGTGCTCGACGCCGCCGTGCTCGAGCGCACCTACGGGGCCCCGATGGAGGTGCTCCATCACGGGGGCATGCCCGTCGTCGTCGACGTGGCGACCGGTCCGGGGACGGTGCCTCGATGATCGCGGGCATCCTCGAGCCGTACCGCTACGAGTTCTTCACGAACGGCATCATCGTGGCGACGATGGCCGGCGCTCTGTGCGGCCTCCTCGGCGTGTTCGTGGTGTTGCGCGGGCTCAGCTACATCGGCCACGGCCTCTCGCATGCCGTCTTCGGTGGAGCGGCCGCCTCGGCGGTGATGGGCGTGAACTACTTCGTCGGCGCGGGGTTGTGGGGCGTGCTCTCCGGTGTGCTCATCGCGCGCATCTCGCGGCGCCGGCTCATCGGAGCCGACGCCGCCATCGGCGTGGTCACCACCGCCTCCTTCGCCCTCGGTCTGGCCCTGCTCAACCGATACGGACAGGCCCAGCGCAGCATCGAGGCTGTGCTCTTCGGCAGCGTCCTCGGTGTGCGCACCTCCGACATCATCGCCGTGGCCGCGGTGTCATTGCTGGCGGTGGCCGTCGTGACCGTGGCCTACCGGCGCCTGTTGTTCGCCACGTTCGACCCGGACGTGGCGCGGGTGTCGGGAGTGCGGGTGTCGGGCATGGAGGCACTGCTCATGGTCATGCTGTCGGCCACGATCCTCGTGACGATGCGCGTCATCGGCACCCTGCTCATCTCGGCCCTGCTCGTCATCCCCGCCTCGACGACGCGCATGCTCACCAACTCCTTCGCCCGGATGCTGTGGATAGCGCCCGTCGTGGGTGCCGCGTCGGCCTTCGTCGGCATGAACCTCTCGTATCACCTCGACACGTCGGCGAGCGCCACGATCATCCTCGTGGGCACGCTCCTGTTCATCGTCGTCTGGTTCGCCACCGGCGCGCGCGGACGGACCCGCATCTCGCACCTGCACCACATCTGAGTCCCCGCGACCCGTGGGGCGCCGTGCGGGTGCGTCAGGCCGGAGGTTCGCCGAGAATCCAGGTGGCGCCGTCGGCCCCGTCGCGCACCTCGACGCCGAGGCCGATGAGCGCGTCACGGATGGCGTCGGAGAGGTCGAAGCGCTTCTCGGCGCGCACCGTCGCGCGCAGGGTGAGGAAGGCTTCGACGAAGGGACCCACGATGTCGCGCGGATCGCGCAGTCCCGACACCGCGGCGTCACCGAGTGCCGAGATCATCGAGCGCAGCGCGGCGCGCGCACGGTCGGCGGCGTCGCTCTGGAGGGTGTCGGCCGACCATCCGTGCAACGCCTCCTCGAGGGAGAGAGCGGCCCGGACCGCGTCGTCGGCACGGCCCTCGGACAGGGCCGCGTCGAACGCGGCCAGGGCGGCGTCGATCTCGCCGTCGAGACCCGAGGAGACGGGGACGTCGGCTGTCTCCCGCGCCGTCGCCGTCACGGCGGCCACCGGGGCGGCAGTGGTCGCCGACCACGGGTCGCGCAGTTCGTCGAGAGGGAGGGTGTCTCCGCTCGGCAGCACCCGTGACCTCCCCCGGAGGCGCAGTGTGACGGTGCCGTTGCCGGTGACCCGGGCGATGCCCGCATCAAGGTCGATGACGAACGCCGTGTGCTCGTCGATGCCGAGCACCCAGCACCCGTCCGGGAGGGTCTCCTCCATCGCGGTCAGGCGTCGTTCGCCGAGGTAACAGAAGCGGGTGTCGTGGTGGCCACCCTCGGCGTTGTCGTAGTGGGGGATGACCACGGCGTCGATGCCGAGGCCGGTGAGGAGGCCGAGGCCGTCGGCCCAGCGCGGTTCCTCGCCGGCCTTGTAGATCTCGTAGACGGGGACGGTGGCGCGCCCGAGGGTGAGTGCCGCTGCCGAGGCGAACGTGACGACTCCGCCTCCCGCCAACTTGTCGGCAAGGAGGCCGGGCAGGGGAGTGTCGCGCCACTGGCGCAGGGCGTAGGTGGGAGATCCCGGCCCGGCGAACACCCAATCCGCGTCCGCCACGCGGCGTAGTCCGCGTTCGCGCTCCACCGGGTCGGCCCCGTCGTCGAGGCGGGTGAGTCCCGCCACCTCCACGTCGATCTCGACGCTGCGCCGGAAGTACTCGACCGCCCGTCGTGCGAGTTCGGGTGCGTTCTCCTGAAAACCGTACGGGGTGTCGATGACGACGGCGCGGGGGTTCCCGCCGAGCCCGGCCACGAGGTGCCGATGGGTCTGCACCATCGTCGGCGCGGTCTCGCCCGAGCCCATGATGGCCAGGATGCGCGGCGTGGTCATCGGAAGAATCCCTCGTCGAACGCGGTCGAGACGCAGTCGGCGAACCGGTCCGGGTGTTGGGCGTGCAGGTCGTGGTCGGCGGGGACGAACCACTCGGTGCGGCAGTGCGCGAGTTCCCGTGCGGCCCGCTCGACCTGGGTGCGCTTGGCGCGGGTGTGGGCGTCCTCCTCGCGCGCGGCGAGCACGAACATGACGGGTGTCCCGATTGTTCCCCACGACCGGGACGGCGGCGCCTCCCACATGCCGCGCAGGCACTGCAGATGACGATCGAGGGTCAGGCGCGGTCTCACCGTTCCGTCGTCGAGCACCTCCATATTGTGCATCTGGCCGTCGATGGCCTCGCGGCTCCAGTCGGGATGGGCGGACTCCATCCACGCGCGCAGTCGCGCCGCCGGGGTGCCCGCGAGAGCCGGGGGGCGCAGGGTGCGCTCGCACTCCTCCCACGAGGGGAAGGAGGCAGGCAGGTCGATGGTGCCGCCGTCCACGGCGACGACCCCGGCGAGGCGAGCGCCGTGGCGCGCGGCGGCCTCGACGACGATGTTGCCGCCCCACGACTGACCCATGACGACCGGCCGTGCCCAGCGCGCATCTCCGTGCGCGAGAAGGTCGATCACCTCGACGACGTCGTCGGCGACGCGCGCGACCCCGTATCCGTCGTCCGGGGCGTCGCTGAGTCCGTGTCCGCGCAGGTCGAGGGCGACGACGGGATGGCCGCGGTCTGCGAGCAGGCGCGCGGCCCCGTCCCACAGTCGACAGTTGGAGGCCAGTCCGTGGACGAGCAGCAGAGGCGAACGGTCCGCGCCGGCCCGGGTCCACTCGAGCGCCGACAGCGAGATGCCCCCGTCGACTTCGAAGCGTCTCGGCACGAACGCGGAATCCATGTCGTCAGTGTCGCGCCGTTCCGCCGGGAATGCGCCGGTGGGCGCGGCAGAAATCGCAGGCCGTGCGGACCGGGTCCTAGGGTGGCCCGGGAAGAGGAGGGGGACCATGAAGCTCTCGATGGGAATCAACTACGCCGGCGGGTTCAAGGAGGCGGTGGACCGCGTCGTGGAACTGGAGAAGGCCGGCCTCGACCAGGTGTGGGTCGCCGAGGCCTACAGCTTCGACGCGATCTCCCAGATCGGCTATCTCGCCGCCAAGACCTCCCGTGTCGAGATCGGGACCGGAATCGTCAACGTGTACTCGCGAACCGCGGCGCTGATGGCGATGACGGCGGCCGGGTGCGACTACGTCAGCGACGGTCGGTTCATCCTCGGTCTCGGCGCGTCCGGACCCCAGGTCATCGAGGGTTTCCATGGCGTCCCCTACGAGAAGCCGATGCAGCGCATCAAGGAGTACATCGAGATCTGCCGCGAGGTGTGGAAGCGCGAGAGGCCCCTCGTCTACGAGGGCAAGGCCGTGCAGGTGCCCCTCCCGGCCGGTGAGGGCACCGGGCTCGGCAAGCCGCTCAAGATCATCAACCATCCCGTGCGCTCCGAGATCCCGATCTGGTGGGCGTCGCTCAAGGACATGAGCGTGGAAGCGACGGCCGAGATGGCCGATGGCTGGCTGCCGATCATGTTCTATCCCGAGCGGTACCACAACGTCTGGGGCGACCAACTGAAGGCGGGGCTGGCCAAGCGCGATCCCTCACTCGGACGTCTCGACATCAGCGCGGGCGGCATGCTCGCCATCGACGAGTCCCTCACCGGCGAGGCCCAGACGAAGGTCCTCGACATGGCCCGCCCGAACATGGCCCTGTACGTGGGCGGCATGGGCGCGCGGGGCAAGAACTTCTACAACGACATCTGCCGCGACTACGGCTTCGAGAAGGAGGCTGTCGAGATCCAGGACCTCTACCTCGACGGCAAGAAGGACGAGGCCGCCGCGAAGTTGCCCGGCGAGTGGATCATGAACGCGAACCTCGTGGGCACGCCGTCTTTCGTGCGCGAGCGCGTGGCCGCGTTCCGCGAGGCGGGCGTGACGGTGCTGTCGGTGAACCCGATCGGTCCTGACCCCGTCGGCCAGATCGAGAAGTTGCGCTCGATCATCGACGCATGAGCGCGGCGCACATCACCCACGAGGTGGTCGAGCCGGGTTGGGAGCCCGTGCGCGACGCGCTCGCCGAGGGCCTCGCCTCCGGCGAGGACCGGGGTGCCGGGGTCGCCGTCTTCCACCGCGGTCGCCTCGTCGTCGACGTCATCGGCGGGTGGCGCGACAAGGACGCCACCGTTCCCTACGGCCCCGACAGCCTGCAGGTGGTGTTCTCCACGACAAAGGGCATCACCGCCACGGCCGTGGCCATGTGCGTCGAGCGCGGCCTGCTCGATTACGACGAGAAAGTGGCCGCGTACTGGCCCGAGTTCGCCACCAAGGGCAAGCAGGACGTCACGGTCGCCCAGGTGATGTCGCACCGCGCCGGTCTCTACACCATCGAGCCCCCGGTGACTCTCGAGGAGTGCCTCGACTGGGACCGTGTGACCGCCCGCCTCGCCGACGAGACGCCCCGCTTCGCTCCCGGCTCGACCCACGGGTACCACGCCATCACCTACGGCTGGTTGGCGGGGGAACTCGTGCGCCGCGTCACCGGCCGCAGCATCGGCAGGTTCGTGCAGGACGAGATCGCCGGGCCCCTCGGGGTCGAGTTCCACATCGGTCTGCCGCCCGAGAAGCAGGACCGGGTCGCCCGCCTCATGGCGCATCCGTTGCCGTCGTTCCCGCCCGACATCGCCCGCATCATGCTCGAGCGGGGCGGTCCGGGGACGCTCGGGGACAAGGCACTTTCGGTGAGCGGCGCGTTCCCGCCCGGCACCTTCAACAAGCCCGAGGTGCACCGCGCCGAGGTACCCGGTGCCGCCGGCATCGCCGACGCCCGGGCCATCGCCACCATCTATGCCGCGCTCCTCGGCGAGGTGAACGGGGTGTGCCTGCTCGATCCCGCGACCCGGAATCTCGCGGCGACCTCGGTGACCCCGGAGGGGGAGGAGGACCTCGTGCTGAAGACGATGTCCACGTTCGGGATGGGCTTCATGACCCACTCCGCGCGCACGCCGTACACGGGGCCGACGAGTTTCGGGCACGACGGTGCCGGCGGCTCGTTCGGGTTCTGCCAGCCTTCGCGCGACCTGGCCATGGGCTACGTGATGAACACGATGATGACGGTCTTCGACCAGGACCCGCGGCGTACCCGGCTCCTCGAGGCCGCCGCCCGTTGCGCCGACGCCGCGGATTGACGGATCAGGCCCGTTCCGCGTCCCGTAGACGCGCCGTCGCGGCCAGATAGGCGAGCGACGCGCACGCCGCGAGCGCGGAGAAGAGCAACACCGCCCCGCGCACCCCGATGATCTCGGAGACCACGCCGGCGAGCACGCTCGTCACCGACAGCATGAGCGTGACGAGGGCGAAGTCGCCGGCCAGGACACGCCCGCGCAGATGGTCCGGCGCTTCGCGCTGCAGGCCGAGCGTGGAGAGGGTCCACTGGGCGCCGCCCCCGAGGTGGGCGAGTCCCACGAAGATGCACGCCAGCCACAGCTCCGGACTGAGTCCCGCGCCGAGATAGGCGAGCGAGAACCCGAGTCCCGCCAATCCGCACACGCGCAGCAGGCGCGACACGTCGGTACCGACCACGCGGGCCGCGAGGAGCGGCCCGAGCCCCGACCCGACGCCGCGGGCGCCGAGGAGGAGCCCCCGCCCGGTGTCGCCGGAGCCGAAGGCCTCCGAGGCGAGCACGGCGAGTTGGCTGACGATGCCGGCCCCGACCGCGAACGTGGTCTTCGAGGCGATGAGGGCGAGGATGACGGGATTGGCGCGGGCCGCGGCCATCGCTTCGCCCATGTCGGCGAGAGGTCGCATGCGCGGCCGCGTGGCGCGGGCATCGTGGGTCTGCATGGGCGTGCGCACGGCGGCGAAGAGACCCGCCGCCACGAGGAAGGTCACCGCGTCGGCGATGAAGGCGGCGTTGCGGCCGAACGCGGAGGAGAACACCCCACCGAGCGCCGCGCCGACGGCGAGCATGACGCCCCATGTGCTCCCGAACAAGGAGTTGGCGGTGCGCAGGTCGTCGTCGTTCCCCGCGAGATTGGGCAGGGCCGCTTCGGTCGCCGGCCGCACGAAGGCCGCGAGCGCCGAGATGCCCGACTGGAAGAAGAACGCCGCCCACACCGTGCCCTCGCCGGCCGCGAGCAGACCGAGTGCGCACATCGCCTGTCCCAACGACACCCACACGAGCACACCTCGTCGATCGCGCCGGTCGGCCACCGCGCCCGCCAAGGGGGAGAAGAGGAAAGCCGGGAGGGAGAAGGCGACGAGCACGAGCGAGACGAGGAATCGGGAGTCGGTGAGGTCCTGCACCAGTCCCGCGAGAGCCACGAAGGTGAACCAGTCGCCGAGGTATGACACGACCTGAGCCGCAAAGACGAGACGGATGTCGCGGTTGCGCCGCAGGAGGGAGAACACGGCCCGGTCAGCGACCCGGTCGCGCGGCATGGGCGCCGAGGACCCGGGAGATGCACGCGGTGAGTCGACGCGCGGTCGCGACGTCCATGAACTCGTTCGGGCCGTGGGCGTTCGAGCCGGGTCCCAGCACGCCCGTCACCACGAACTGGGCGGCGGGGAAGCGTTCGGCGAGCATGCCGATGAAGGGAATCGATCCTCCCTCGCCGAAGGCCCGCGCACCGGCACCGAAAGTCTCCTGCGATGCCTCCTCGAGGGCCTCGGACAACCACGATTCATGGGCACGTGCGTCCCATCCATCGGCCGCCTGTCCGCGCTCGACCGTCACCCGCGCGCCGGACGGCGGATCGGCCTCGAGCATCCGGGCCACGGCGTCGAGCGCCTTGGCCGAGTCGCAGCCGGGCGGCAGACGGAACGAAAGTCGCACCGCGGTGTGCGGGCGCAGCACGTTGCCGGCCCGGTCGATCGGGGGCATGCCGTCGACGCCGGTGTAGGAGAGCGTGGGATGCCACGTGCGCGCGAGGATCTGCCCGGCCGGATCGTCGGTCATGGGACGCGTTCCGCCCGCGAGCGGGTAGTGCGTGTGGATCGGGTCGGGGAACTCCGCGGCGGTGGTCCGCGCTTCCTCGACGCGGTGCGTCGGGATCGGTGCGTGCATCTCGGGGATCAGGATGCGTCCGGTTGCGGAGTCCTCGACGCGGTCGAGCAGTTCGCGCAGGATGCGGAACGAGGAGGGCACGACACCGCTCGCCTCGCCGCTGTGAACGCCCTCCTCCAGCACGTCGACGCGCAGGACGACGTCGGCCAGTCCGCGCAAAGAGGTGGTGACCCACATGCGTCCGTAGTCCAGGCACCCCGAGTCGAGGCAGACCACCAGCGACGGAGTGCCGAGTCGGTCACCGAGCAGCTCGAGCCAGCCGGGGAGGTCGATGCTGCCGCTCTCCTCGCTCGCCTCGATGAGCACGACGCACCGGGCATGGGGGATGCCGTGACGCTGCGCGGTCTCGATGGCCACGAGCGAGGCGAAGACCGCGTAGCCATCGTCGGCACCTCCGCGGCCGTAGAGGCGTCCGTTCTCCACCACGGGCGTCCACGGACCGAGTCCGTCGCGCCATCCGGTCATCTCCGGCTGCTTGTCGAGGTGCCCGTAGAGAAGGACAGTGTCGCCCGTGAGACCGGGGTCGGAAGCCGCCACCTCGACGAGGAGGACGGGGGAGACGCCGGGTCGCTCGAGCAGTTCGACGGTCATGCCGCGCACCGGCCTCGCCTGGCACCACTCGCGCATGAGTTCGGCGGCCCGACGCACGTGCCCGTGCTCCTCCCACGCGGCGTCGTAGGCCGACGAGACGGCGGGAACCGAGATGTACTCGATCAGGGCGGGCATGACCTCGTCATCCCAGGTCCGTGCGACCTGCGCGACGAGGGCGTCGTCCGCGACGGGGCTCACGCCCGCAGCCTGGCGAGGCGCTCGAGTGCCGCCCGGGCCCCGTCCATGATCTCGGCGACGACCTCGCGGGCGGGGACGATGCGGTCGATGGCACCGACGGCCTGACCGCAGGCCATGAACGCCCGAGTCGTGTCGAGTTCCTCGTTCGGACCCGTGCCCAGCTGCTGCACCCCGGCCTGCATGGCGGCGATCACCTGACCGGGGAATCCCTGGAGCTCCTCGGGATGCGCGTCAAAATGGTCGCTCCACTCGGTGCGGATGACGCGGCAGGTCTTGCCGGTGTAGCCACGCGAGATGACGGTGCCGTCCTCGGGGGTCTCGAGCATCTTCTCCTTGTAGCCGCGTCCGGTGTGGGCCTCGGGGGTGGCGATGAAGCGGGTGCCCATCCACACGCCCTCGGCGCCGAGGGCGAGCGAGGCCACGAGACCGCGCCCGTCGAAGAGGCCCCCGGCCGCGACGACCGGTACCTTGCCCTCGACAGCGTCGACGACCTGGGGCACGAGCGTCATGGTGGCCACGGTTCCGGTGTGTCCGCCGCCCTCGGTGCCCTGGGCGATGACGAAGTCGCACCCGCTCGCCACCGCGGCCACGGCGTGGCGCACCTTCCCGCACACCGAGCCCACGAGGATGTTGTGGCGGTGCAACTCGTCGATCACCTCGCGGGGCACGCCGAGGCCGGCGACGTAGATGCTCGCCCCCCCCTCGATGATGGCGCGCACGTTGCGCATGACCGAGTCGGGCGAGGCGGTGAGGAGGTCGACTCCGAAGGGTTTGTCGGTGGCGGCGCGCACGCGGGCCATCTCCTCCACGAGGTGCTCGGTGCTCATGGGGGCGGCCCCGAAGGTGCCGATGCCGCCCGCGTCGGAGACCGCGATGACGAGGTCGCTGTAGGACACGCCACCCATTCCCGCGAGCATGACAGGCAGTTCGATGTCGAGCATTTCGGTGAGGCGGGTCTTCATGGGGTTCACCGTATCCCTGTCGCCCGCGCGGCCCGAACCCGTGGTGGCCCGGGGTCAGCCGGCGAACGCGCCGTCGCGCAAGCGGAATCCCCGTCTTCCCGGCACGCCGCTCCAACGGGATCCCTTCCGATGATCAGTCCGCCCGGTGCCACGGTTTCAGAGGTGAGGTCGGAGGTTCGTAGGATGCGGGCGTGGCGCGCCGTGGGCGCGCACGATCCGAAGGGAGCCGACGATGGCGAAGTTGTGTGAGGGCCGCGTCGCGGTCGTGACGGGAGCGGGACGAGGCATCGGACGCGAGCACGCGCTGAGCCTGGCGTCGCAGGGGGCCAAGGTCGTGGTCAACGACCTCGGCGGGAACGTGGACGGCAGCGGCGGCGACGTCAGCCCCGCCCAGCAGGTGGTCGACGAGATCAAGGGCATGGGCGGCGAGGCGGTCGCCAACGGCGACGACATCTCCTCCTGGGAGGGCGCCCAGCGCCTCATCAACACGGCCGTCGAGACCTTCGGCGACGTGAACATCATCGTCAACAACGCCGGCATCCTTCGCGACCGCATGCTCACCAACATGACCGAGGAGGAGTGGGACGCCGTCATCAAGGTGCACCTCAAGGGAACCTTCGGCCCCACCCGCTGGGCAGCCGCATACTGGCGCGAGCGTTCGAAGGAGGGCAAGGAGGTCTACGGCCGCGTGATCAACACCACCTCGGTGTCGGGCATCTACGGCAACGTCGGACAGACGAACTACGGCGCGGCCAAGGCGGGCATCGCCTCGTTCACCATCATCGCCGCGCTCGAGCTGGCCCGGTTCGGCGCGACGGTCAACGCCGTCGCCCCGGTGGCCCTCACCCGCATGACCGAGGGGCTCGGGAATGCTCCGGAGACCGACGAAGAACGCGAGATGCGCTCGCCGCGGTGGATCGCACCCATCGTCACGTGGCTCGCCTCGCACGAGGCCGCCCACGTCACGGGTCGCGTTTTCGAGGCCAGCGGCCAGACCCTGGCGATCGCCGAGGGGTGGCACCGCGGACCGAGCGCTTCGCCCATCGACGACGCCACGAAGATGGGATCGGTCGTCGCCGACCTGCTGGCCAAGGCCCGCCCGAACGCCGGCATGGACGGCAAGGACGGCAGCTGGCCCCAGAGCACGCTGGCCAAGTGACCGCCGCGGCGCATCCGCGCCGCACCGTGACACCGACCATGACACAAAGGGGAGAGACATGGCACTGAATCCGCAGGCCGTCGGCACCGTCGGCGAGCCCTACACGATTTCGTGGACGTCGAAGGACTCGCTGCTCTATGCGGTGAGCCTCGACACGGGCTCGGACATGCTCGAGTACGTCACCGAGAACTCGACGGGCGTCACCCAGAAGGCTCTGCCGACGATGCCGGTCGTCCTCGGCTCGGGCCAGGGCGGTGGCGCGTCGAACCCGATGCGCAGTGTCGGTGATTTCGACTTCACGAAGCTCGTCCACGCCTCCCAGGCCGTCACGCTCCACGCACCGTTGCCCGTGGAGGGCACGGCGACGGTGCAGGGCCGCCTCGTGGCGATGTACGACAAGGTGAAGGCGGCGGTCATCGTCACCGAGTCCGAGGCGCGTGGCCCGGCCGGTGACCTCCTGTATTCGACGCGTTCCTCGGTGTTCATCCGTGACGCGGGCGGTTTCGGCGGTGAGCGCGGCCCGAGCGGGGCCGTGAACGAGCCGCCCGAGCGTGCTCCCGACCACGAGGTGACACTGCAGACCAGGCCCGACCAGGCCCTGCTCTACCGGCTCAACGGCGACCGCAATCCGCTGCACTCCGATCCGAACCATCCGGCCGTGAAGGCGGGCCTGTTCCCCCGGCCGATCCTCCACGGCCTGTGCACCTACGGGTTCACCGGTCGTGCACTGCTCGCCACGATGTGCGCCGGTGACGCCGACCGCTTCCAGCACATCGAGGGACGCTTCGCCTCTCCGGTGTTCCCCGGTGACGCCCTCACCGTGCGGATGTGGGAGACGGGCGCGGGCGAGGCCCTCTTCGAGACCTGGGTCGGGGACCGCAAGGTGCTCGACCAGGGTCTCGTGCGCTTCTCCTGACGCGGTCGTCGTGATTATCGAGACGGTCGTCTTCTCCCTCGCCCCGGGGGCGGCCGAGGTCGACGTCCTCGCCCTCAACGACCGTTACCAGGAGGCGGTCGCATACCAGACCCCCGGGATGCTGCGTCGCACCGTCGCGCGCGGCGACGACGGGGAATGGATCGAGGTGCTGCTGTGGACCGACGACGCGGACCGCGTCATGCGGGGCGACCCGGACGTGCGCGCGTCGTGGGAGGCCGCGACCACGGAGGTGTCGCGCCGCACGTGGCGCGGTCTGTGACCTACTGCTGCACGAGCACGAGCGAATTTCCTTCGGGATCGCGGATGCCCGCGATGAGCGCGCCACCCGGGATCTGGAAGGGGTCGTGGACCTTCGTCGCGCCGAGACCGACGGCCAGGGCGAGCGACTCGTCCATGTCACGCACCTGTATGTAGAGCGAGAATCCGGGTTCGCCGGCTGAGATGTGCCCGCCGATGCCGTTCTCGGGCGAACCGAGGCCGGCGGGGATCTGCATGAAGGAGCCCTCGCCGATGTCCCATCCGAACATGGTCTCGTAGAACCGGCGTTGTGCGCCGGGATCGCGTGCGGCGATCGAGAAGTAGACGACGGGCCGGGCCCAGTCGGGTGTCTCGTTGCGTTCCATGTCGTGTCCCCCGGTGCTCAAAAGAGCGTCCATTCTTCCCGCTCCACGCCGCGAAGCGCGTCGTAGTCCACCTCCACGCAGGTGAAGCCCCGCGACTCGGCCAGCGTGCGCGCCTGGGGCTTGATGGACTGCGCCACGAACATGCCCCGCAATTCGCCGAGAGTCGGGTCGTGGGCGAGGTCGGCCATGTAACGGGTGAGCTGTTCGACCCCGTCGATCTCGCCACGTCTCTTCACCTCGATGACGACCGTGCGCCCGGCCGCGTCGCGGCACAGGAGATCGACCGGGCCGAGGGCGGTGTAGTGCTCGCGGCGCAGCAGCACGAGCCCCTCCTCCATGACACCCGGATCGGCGGCCAGCAGTTCCTGGAGCTGCTTCTCCACGCCGTCCTTGTCGAGACCGGGGTCATCCCCGAGATGGTGGGTCGAGTCGTGGAGGACCTCGTGGAGGGTGACGACCATCGTCTCGCCCTTCGGGTTGCGCACCACCCACTCGCTCTCGAGTTCCTCGAGCACGTTCGGGGCGTTCATCCAATTGAGGGGCTTGTAGGCGCCGCCGTCGGCGTGCACGGCGATGCACCCGTCGTCCTTCACCATGATGAGTCTCACCGCGTCGGCGAGGCGGGTCTCGAGCCGGCCCGTGTAGACGATGGAGCAACGCGCGACGAGGAGACGCATGCTCCGACCCTATTTCCCGAGGTGGTCGCGCATCCGCTTCTGGATGAGGTCGCGGCGCTCCTTGAGTTCTCGGTACGTGAGGGACTCGGCGGACAGGTCCACCCCGAGACCGGCCTTGAACGAATCCATGTTGATCTCGAGCGACTCGGCCGCGACACCGAGGTCACGCGCCAGACGCTCCCCGTGACGCATCGTGAACTGCAGCGACAACTGCGACACCTCCTCGATGAGGTCGAGATCGGGGGCGAGTCGGGCGATGGCCCCGTCGAGGAAGACCATGTTCTTGGCGAAGAGCATGAGTTCCTTGGGCATGCGCGCCCCGTAGCCGAGGAGCGACTTGACGATCCTCTGCACCTCGGCCACGAGCTCCTCGCCCGAAAGGGTCGTGGGGTCGATCGGCTCGTCGAGACGCAGGTCCACGATGACCTCGTCGATGTCGGTGTCGCGCGGCAGTGCCCCGAGATCGACGAGGGCGCCGACCTGGCCCTTGATGTCGCTCGTGGCCGCCGAGAGCATGAGACGCATGAAGGCGAGACGGCGGGGGCCGGCGAGCCGACCGATGATGCCGAAGTCGAGGAGGGCGGTGCGTCCGTCGGGGAGCACGAACAGGTTCCCGCCGTGGAGGTCGCCGTGGAAGACGCCGTGGATGATCGCACCCTCGAGGAATGCCGCCATGCCCCCGCGCACCACCTCCTCGGTGTCGATGCCCGCGGCGCGCATGCCCTCGGCGTCGTCGAAGGCGAACCCGGCGAGGCGCTCCATGACGAGGACCCGCCGCGTCACGAGCGATCCGTGCGGTCGGGGCACGAGGAAACGCTCGAGGCCGAGTTCGTGCAGCATGGCGGCGACGTCGATCATGTTCTCGGCCTCGAGGCGGAAGTCCAGTTCCTCGAGGATCGTCTCGGCGAACAGCTCCACGAGCGCCGGCGGATTGGCGAGTGCGGCGACCTTGATGCGACCCACCATGAACGGTGCCAGCCAGGCCATCACCCGCAGGTCCTTGCGCACGCGCACCGCCACGCTCGGTCGCTGAATCTTGACGACCACCTCGGTGCCGTCGGCGAGCCGGGCCCGGTGCACCTGGGCGATCGACGCCGCAGCGAGGGGCCTTTCCTCGAGTTCGGCGAAGATGCGGGAGACGTCACCCAGTTCGTCGGCGAGCACGGCGCGCACCCTGTGCCACGGCTCGGGCGGCACGCGGTCGCGGCACTTGGCGAACTCGTTCACCAGTTCGGCGGGGAAGAGGCCCTCGCCGCTCGAGATGATCTGGGCGAGCTTGATGTAGGTGGCCCCGAGATGCTCGATGGCGACACGCAGGCGACGCGAGAGGTCGGCCCGGGACTCGGACGCATCGGCGAAACGGCCGCGCCGCCTGCGCCACCACCACGGTGCGATCGCCGACCCGAGACGGAACACGACGACGACGAGGCGACCGAACGGGGGGATTCTTCGGGCACGAGCCTGCCGGGGAACCTCGGCACGCACCGCGTCGCGGATCGTCCCCACCTCGGCGCGCCACACGAGTGCGTCGAGGTCGATGTTCCACGGACCCTGTCCCGTGAAGTTGCCCCATTCGAGGTCGCGCACGGTTTTGTTCATCGCGGATCGGTCCCCCACAGGGCCTCCAGCACGTCGCCGGCCAGTTCGGGGCGACACACGATGAAATCGGGCAGCCAGGTGTCGGGCGCGTTGTACACGAGGGGGGAGCCGTCGATGCGGCTCGCGTGCAGGCCCGAGGCGAGCGCGACCGCGGCCGGTGCGGCCGAGTCCCACTGGTGCATTCCTCCGTCGTGCACGTAGATGTCGGCCTCGCCCATGAGGACGGCCATGGCCTTGGCACCGGCACTGCCGAGCCGCAGGGGACGACAGCCGAGGGCATTGGCGACGATGACGGCGGCGTACGGCGCCCTGTTGCGCGAGGTGACGAGACGCGGCGGTCCGTCCCCGCGCGGCGGGAGGGGTGCGGCGGGTTCGGTGGTGAAGGTGCGAGCCGCGACGGGCAGAGCCACGGCACCGGCGGTCAACGCGTTACCCGACCACAGGGCCACGTGAACCGCCCAGTCTCCCCGGCCCTCCCCGTACTCCTGCGTGCCGTCGAGCGGGTCGACGATCCACACCCGGTCCGCCGACAACCGCGCGCGCGAGTCCAAGCCCTCCTCGGAGAGCACGGCGTCGTCGGGGCGCAGATGCCGCAGGGCGGCGGCGAGGAAACGATGGGCGACGGCGTCGCCGGAATCCTTGATCTCCCACTGGCCGGCCCGTTCCTGCTGCAGTCGGAATCGATGCTCGAGAAGGATCTCGCCCGCGGTCGTGGCCAGGGCCCCGGCGAGTGCGTGGTCGTCGAGGTCGACCAGGGAGTCGAGTCCGGCCGCGAGGTCCACCGTGCTCACCCGCGTCCGCGAGCCAGGTCGAGGGAGTCGCGCACGAGCGCGCGCACCTCGTCCTCGTCTGCGCCCGCGGCCACGAGCGCGACGATGCGCGCCTCGACCTTCTCGGCGGCGACCTCGTCGAAGGACTCGAGGCGACGTTCCGTCGTCGAGGCCGACACCGCGATGAGCACGACCGCGGCGACGGCGGTGATCATGCCGAAGGTGAGGACCCACCCCTCGTTGTTCCCGGCGATGGAGGACACGATGAGGGCGGGGATGCCCGCGAGGAAGAGGGCGAAACAGGCCGACCGGACGATGCGCAGCGCCACGGGAATCACCTGGCCAGCGGCTTGTACTTGATGCGGTGGGGCTGGTCGGCCGCCGCTCCGAGTTCCTTGCGACGCCAGGCCTCGTACTCGGAGAAGTTGCCCTCGAACCACCGCACCTGGCTGTCGCCCTCGAAGGCGAGCACGTGGGTGGCGATGCGGTCGAGGAACCAGCGGTCGTGGCTGATCACCACGGCGCATCCAGGGAACTGCTCGAGAGCGTCCTCGAGCGCGCGCAGGGTGTCGACGTCGAGGTCGTTCGTGGGCTCGTCGAGGAGAAGCACGTTCCCGCCCCGCTTGAGCAGCTTGGCGAGGTGTACGCGGTTGCGCTCGCCGCCCGACAGGTCGCCGACGCGCTTCTGCTGGTCGCTGCCCTTGAAGTTGAAGCTGGCCACGTAGGCACGGCCGTGGATCTCGCGTCCGCCGACCTTCATGTGCTCGACCCCGTCGGTGATCTCCTCGTAGACGGTCTTGTCGGGATCGAGGGCGTCGCGATTCTGGTCCACGTGGCTGAGCACGACCGTGTCGCCGACGGTGATCGAGCCCTTGTCCGGGGCCTCCTGCCCGGCGAGCATGCGGAAGAGCGTCGTCTTGCCGGCGCCGTTCGGGCCGATGATGCCCACGATGCCGGCGGGCGGCAGCTTGAAGGAGAGGTCGTCGATGAGGAGGCGGTCGCTGAATCCCTTCGACAGCCCATCCACCTCGATGACGGTGTCACCGAGGCGCGGGCCGGCGGGGATGGCGATCTCGAGGCGTTCCGGACCGCGTTCGGCGGCCATGGCTTCGGCGTGCAGCTTGTCGTAGGCGGCGAGACGAGCCTTGCCCTTGGCCTGGCGGGCCTTGGGGGACATTTTCACCCACTCGAGCTCGCGCGCCAGGGTGCGTGCACGCACCTCGCCCTGCTTCTCCTCGGCGGCGAGGCGGGCCTGCTTCTGCTCGAGCCAGCCCGAGTAGTTGCCCTCAAAGGGGATGCCGCGACCGCGGTCCAGTTCCAGGATCCACTTGGCCACGTTGTCGAGGAAGTAGCGGTCGTGGGTGATGGCCACGACCGTGCCGGAGTAGTCCTTGAGGAAGCGCTCCAGCCAGTCGACGCTCTCGGCATCGAGGTGGTTCGTGGGCTCGTCGAGAAGAAGGAGGTCGGGTCGAGACAGCAGAAGACGGCACAGGGCGACGCGACGACGCTCGCCGCCCGACAGTGTCGTCACGTCGGCGTCGTTCGGGGGACAGCGCAGGGCGTCCATGGCGATCTCGACGTTGCGCTCGAGGCTCCACGCATCCGCGGCGGCGATCTTGTCCTCGAGTTCGGCCTGGAGGGCGCCCACCTTGTCGAAGTCGGCGTCGGGGTCGCCCCACATCGCCATGACCTCGTTGTAGCGGTCGATGAGCGCCTGCACGGGGGCGACGCCGTCCATCACGTTGCCGAGAACGTCCTTGGCGGGGTCGAGGCGGGGCTCCTGCTCGAGCAGTCCCACGGTGAAGCCGGGGGTGAGGCGGGCCTCGCCGGTGTACCCGTCGTCGAGCCCGGCCATGATGCGCAGGAGGCTCGACTTTCCGCTGCCGTTCGAACCGAGCACGCCGATCTTGGCGCCGGGATAGAAGGAGAGGGAGATGTCGGCGAGGACCGTGCGGTCGGGGGGATAGAACCGGCCGAGCTTGTAACAGGTGTAGATGAACTCGTGCGCCATTGCGCCCACAGGGTAACGGTGCGCCCCTCATTCCCGCCCCGGCCGGCCGGTGCTGGTACGGTCGCGCACGGGGAAAACGGTCCGAACCCGGACCGGACGACCCCGTTTCGACAAGGAGAACCATCCGCATGCTCGCACTCGAACTGCTCACCCGCGAATACCTCGGGAACTTCGCGTTCCGTTGGTTGCACATCCTGGCGGGAATCGCCTGGATCGGCCTCCTCTACTACTTCAACCTCGTGCAGGTGCCCGGGCTGGCCGCCTACGGAGACGAGGGCAAGGCCCGCAACATCACAATCGACCAAATCGCCCGCCGCGCCTTGTGGTGGTTCCGCTGGGCGGCCATTGCCACCCTCGTGACGGGCCTGCTGATCACGGGTCTCGTGGAGAACTACTTCAAGGATTTCATGAGCGCCGAGAACGGCCTCGGCATCGGCCACAACGTCGCCATCAGCGTCGGCATGGTGCTCGGAATCACGATGGCCGCGAACGTGTGGATGATCATCTGGAAGAACCAGCGCGTCGTGCTCGCCAACGCGGTCAACGTGCTCGAGGGCAAGGAGGCGGACCCGAACGCCGCCACCGCCGGCCGCAAGGCTCTGCTCGCGTCGCGCCAGAACTTCATCTTCTCGGTGTCGATGCTGTTCTTCATGGTGGGCGCCGCCCACTTCTTCTCCGGTGCGTTCGGGGAAGCCACCTCGGGCAACGCCTGGACGTTCTTCTTCATCGCCATGGCCATCTCGGCCCTGCTGGAGATGAACTGCGTGGGTCTGTTCGGTGGCATCAAGGCAGGGAACAAGTTGCTGTGGCCCTACGAGAGCCACAAGAACGCCCTCATCTCGGCGTTTGCACTGTGGGCCGTGCTGTGGATCCTGGCCGAGGTGCTCCTCGCCTGATTCCGCGTTCCACGAGGAATGTCGAAGGGCCGCCCCTCGGGGCGGCCCTTCTGCGTTCTCCCGGTGTTTGCCGGTACGGCCCGTCCGGGCTACTCGACGATGAGTGTCGCCTTCATGTTCCCGTGACCGGGAACGTCGCAGAAGATGAGATAGGTGCCGGGCTCGAGGGTGACCGCGCTCGAGTCCACGTCGCCCTTGCGGTTGACGACCAGACGGAAGTTCGGCACCTTCACGTCGTCCTTGGCCAACAGCATCGTGTGGCGCATGGAGTCCTCGTTGACGAAGGCGAATGTGATCTCGCCGGCATCCACCGTGTAGGTGTCCTCACCGAAGCGCAGACCCGGAATGGCCGTGACGACGAAGGCGTCGGCGGGGACCGTCTCGGCGGGACCCGAGGCCCCCGACGAGCAGGCGGCCACGAGGAGGAGGACGGCGGGGAGGAGGGCCAAACGACGGATCATGGCTTCGAATTTACTGTCGTCCGGCGCGAGTGGGCATCGGCGCCGCGGGAATCCCGAACTACCATGTCGAGGGCGGACAGCGTCGTCCGCGCCTCCCGCCCCCGGGAGGGGACGAGCAGTTGAGGCGTCGACATGGCTGACATCGCGGACCGCACCCAGGATTTCGGGGCCAACTCGTGGCTCGTGGAGGAGATGTACGAGCGGTTCCGCACCGATCCGTCGTCGGTGAGCGAGGCGTGGCGCGAGTTCTTCTCCGACTACAAGTCCGCCGGTGCCGTGGGGAACGGCACTCCCGTGAGTGGCGCTGTGCCGGCACCGAAGGGGGCGGGCGCCGTCAACGGCGCCGACCATAGGGAGCCTGCGACCGTGTCGGCGGCGGGGAGCGGCGCAACAGCCCCCTCGGCCCCACCGTCGGGTAACGGCGCAGCGGCGCCGGCCGCCGCAGCGCCGGCGAACGTCGAGCCGATCCGCGGCGTGGGGGCGGCCATCGCCGCCAACATGGAGAAGTCGCTCACCGTCCCCACAGCCACGAGCGTGCGCCAGGTGCCGGCACGACTCCTTGAGGTGAATCGCAAGGCGATCAACGACTACCGCAGTCGCCATGGGCTCTCGAAGGTCTCGTTCACCCACATCATCGCCCAGGCCATCGTGCGGGCCATCTCCGAGGCCGTGCCCTCTATGAAGAACGCCTACGCCGTTGACGCCGATGGCAAGCCCCAGCTCGTGCGCAACGAGCGGGTCAACGTGGGTCTCGCCGTCGACGTCGACAAGGGCGACGGCAACCGCACCCTCGTCGTGCCGGTGCTGCGCGACGCCGATGCACTCGACTTCGCCGGCTTCCTCGTGGCCTACGACGACATCATCCGGCGCGTCAAGGCCAACAAGCTCACCGTCGCCGACTTCCAGGGCGCCAACGTCTCCATCACGAACCCGGGAACCATCGGCACGGTGCAGTCCGTTCCGCGGCTCATGCCCGGCCAGGGCGTCATCGTCGGGGTCGGCTCCATCGACTACCCGGCCGAGTTCCAGGGCGCCGACGAGGCGAACCTCAACGCGCTCGGTGTCTCGAAGGTCGTCACCGTGACGAGCACCTACGACCACCGCATCATCCAGGGAGCGGAGTCGGGACTGTTCCTCAAGCGGGTGCACGAGCTGCTGCTCGGGGAGCACGGCTTCTACGACGACATCTTCCGTGCGCTCGAGATCCCGTACCAGGCGGTGCAGTGGGCCTCCGATGTGGCGCCGATGAACCGCGAAGAGACCATGATGCACAAGCAGATGCAGGTGAGCACCCTCGTGCGGGTCCACCGCGTCCGCGGCCACCGCATCGCCGACATCGACCCGCTGCGCTGGAAGGCGCCCCACCTTCCGCGCGAGCTCGATCCGGCCACCTACGGCCTCACCATCTGGGACCTCGAGCGTGAGTTCCTGACGGGCGGAGTGGCGGGCAGCCACAAGATGAAGCTGGACGAATTGCTCGGCGTGCTGCGAGACGCGTACTGCCGCACCATCGGCATCGAATACATGCACATCCAGAACACGGATGAGCAGCGATGGATCCAGTCCAGGATGGAGGGTTCCACGTTCACCCTCTCCCTCGACGAGAAGCTGCGACTCCTCGAGCGCCTCAATGCGGCCGAGGCTTTCGAGAAGTTCCTCGCCACCAAGTACGTCGGCACCAAGCGCTTCGGCCTCGAGGGAGCGGAGTCGACGATTCCGGTGCTCGACACGATCCTGTCGGGTGCCGCCGACGACGGTCTCCACGGTGCCGTGCTCGGCATGGCCCATCGCGGGCGCCTCAACGTCCTCGCGAACGTCATGGGCAAGAGCTACGACCAGATCTTCCGCGAGTTCGAGGGGCAGGTCGATCCGGACTCGGTGCAGGGGAGCGGCGACGTCAAGTACCACCTGGGTTCCAAGGGGCGCCACGTCTCCCCGGACGGCAATGGCATCGACATCGAGATGTCGGCGAACCCGAGCCATCTCGAGACGGTGAACGGCGTGGTGCTCGGCATGGCGCGGGCCCGTCAGGACAAGATCGAACCGCCTCTGCTCTTCAGCGTGCTGCCCATCCTCATCCACGGCGACGCCGCCTTCGCCGGTCAGGGCATCGTCGCCGAGTGCCTGGCCATGAGCGACATCATGGGGTATCGGGTGGGAGGCACCATCCACCTCGTCATCAACAACCAGATCGGCTTTACCACCGCGCCCCAGTTCGCGCACTCGTCCATCTACGCGACCGACGTGGCCAAGATGGTGCAGGCACCCATCTTCCACGTGAACGGCGACGACCCCGAGGCGTGCGTGCGCGTGGCGCGCCTCGCCTACGAGTACCGCCAGAAGTTCCACAAGGACGTCGTCATCGACCTCGTCTGCTACCGCCTCCACGGTCACAACGAGGGTGACGATCCCAGCTACACCCAGCCCGCGATGTACCGGGCCATCGCCGAGAAGCGGTCCGTTCGCAAGATCTACGTCGAGGAGCTGGTGAAGAAGGGCGACATCGACCTCGCCACCGCCGAGACCGCGCTCCAGGACTACCAGTCGAAGCTCCAGGCCTCGCTCGACACCACCCGGGCCTCGGCGCCGACTCCGGTCAAGGCGGCCAAGCCTCCCGCACCGGTCGGGGTCCTGCCCCACGTGCCCACGGGTATCGACCGGTCCACCGTCGAGCGCATCGTGGGTCAGCTCACGAGCTACCCGGAGGGATTCACACCCCACCCCAAACTCGAGCGGCAGTTCGAGGCGCGCGCCCGTCAGTTCGCCGCCGAGGGCGACTTCGAATGGGCCGTGGGCGAAGCACTCGCCATCGGATCGCTGCTCCTCGAGGGATTCGACGTGCGGCTCGCCGGCGAGGACTCCCGCCGCGGCACATTCAGCCATCGTCACGCCGCACTCGTCGACAACCTGACCGAGAAGGTGTGGGTTCCCCTACAGGAGCTCCCCGGTGCGACGGGCGGATTCTGGGTCTACGACTCGCTGCTGTCCGAATACGCCGCGGTCGGGTACGAGTACGGCTACGCCCACGCCAATCGCAACGCGCTCGTGATGTGGGAGGCCCAGTTCGGGGACTTCGTCAACGGCGCCCAGATCGTCATCGACCAGTACATCGTGGCCGCTGAGGACAAGTGGAAGCAGCAGAACGGCCTCGTCCTCCTCCTGCCCCACGGCTTCGAGGGGCAGGGTCCCGAGCACTCGAGCGCCCGCATCGAGAGGTTCCTGCAGTCGTGCGCCGAGGACAACATCCAGGTGGTGAACGCCACGACCGCGGCCCAGTACTTCCACGTATTGCGTCGCCAGATGCACCGCGAGATCCGCAAGCCGCTCGTCATCGTCACCCCGAAGCAGCCGCTGCGCATGAAGGAGAGCCGCTCGCGCATCGAGGACGTGACCTCGGGGTCGTTCGAGGAGGTCCTCGACGACCCGCGCGTCACCGACACCGCCGCCGTGAGGCGCGTGGTGCTGTGCTCGGGCAAGGTGGCCTGGGACGTGATGTCCGAGCGCGACAAGCGCGGGGCACCCGTCGCGGTCGTTCGCGTGGAACAGCTCTACCCGTTCCCCTCCGAGCGCATCAACGAGGTCATCACCCGTTACCCGAACGCCCGCGAAATCGTCTGGACCCAGGAGGAACCCGAGAACATGGGTGCATGGCACTTCGTCGAGCACCGCATCTGGCGCCTCAAGGAACGGGGCTTCGACCTGCGCCATGCTGCGCGGGTGGCCTCGGGCAGTCCTGCCACCGGTTCGAAGGCGATCCACGACCAGGAACTCGTCGACCTCCTCGACGACACCTTCGCCGGTCTCTGACCGGCGCCTAGAACCCGATGCCGGTGACGGCGGAGAGTTCGGCGAGCGCTGCGTCGGGGTCGACCACTTTGATGGTGCGCATTCCCATGACGGCGGCCGGCTTGAGGTTGACGCCGAGATCGTCGAGGAACACGCACTCCTCGGGCGCCACCCCGAGACCCTCGCAGGCGATTCCGTAGAAGCGCGGCTCCGGCTTGCGGCAGCCCACTTTGCTCGACTCCACGACGAGGTCGAAGCGGGACATCACGGCGTCGACCTCGGGCCTGGGTTCCCCCCGGGACACGACGTTGTTCGTGAGGCACGCGACGAGCAGACCGGCCTCGCGGACGGCGTCGAGGGCCGCGACCATCTCGGGTCGCACCTCGCCGGCGAGAAGTGCGAGGACGTCGGCGCCCCGGACCTCGGCGCCGAGGGCGGCACTCTCGGCGGCGAAGAGGGCGTCGAACTCGGCGGGTCCGATCTCGTTGCGCTCGAGTCGGGCCCAGGCGTTGGAGTCGGGATCGGTGGCATTGACCCGGCGGATGAGCCCGGCAGGCAGGCCGTGCGCCTCTTCCCATCGGGCGAAGGCTTCGAACGGGCTCGACAGGATGACACCCCCGAAGTCCCACAGCACGGCGCGGAATCGATCGGTGGCCACGGAGGGATGCTAGGCGGACGCCGTTCGACCGGGTCGGGCCGGGAACCTGCTGGTTGACTGGGTGCATGGCCCGCAACATCGTCGTGGACGGATCGAACATCGCAACCGAGGGACGCGACGCGCCCAGCCTCGCCCAGTTGCGCGAGGCCGTGGCCGCTCTGGCCAAGGAGCATCCCGGGGCGCGCATCTCGGTGGTGGTCGACGCCACCTTCGGGCACCGCATCGCCAAGCGCGACGTGGCCGAGTTCAACAGGGCGATCGAGGCCAACGAGATGGTCTGCCCGCCGGCGGGTGCGGTCGGGAGGGGCGACGCGTTCATCCTGGCCATCGCCGAGAAGGTGA